>Ga0160440_100023_pt1 | contig 268239 bp, 243 predicted proteins | sample HID1971I_E1MG_FD_108277 | JGI IMG/M metagenome (GOLD analysis project Ga0160440, IMG submission 108277) | Enriched millipede-associated microbial communities from UW Madison campus, WI, USA - HID1971I_E1 MG | ecosystem: Host-associated > Arthropoda: Insects > Digestive system > Unclassified ... | reverse complement strand
GCCAAAGTGCTGTGCCAATACCGTTGTAATCGCCGCTGTCAGCGTTGTTTTGCCATGGTCAACGTGACCAATCGTACCTACGTTTACGTGTGGTTTGGTACGTTCAAACTTACCTTTTGCCATTACCGACTCCTGAAGATTGGGGCTGGATAAATAATTAAAACGCTTGTGGTGCCCATGGCGGGAATCGGACCCGCGACCTCTCCCTTACCAAGGGAGTGCTCTGCCACTGAGCCACATGGGCAAATTCTTTCTAACAACTTGTCCCGGCCATATAAAAATTAACGTACATATGGCCTGAACAATAGGGAACCGGTGCGGGATGGAGCGGGTGAAGGGAATCGAACCCTCATCATCAGCTTGGAAGGCTGTTGCACTACCATTGTGCTACACCCGCAGGATCCTGAAACGTTCCTGCATTCGCAATTTGTTATTGTTGAGGCGGTACTATTCGTATCCCAGTATCACCACTGTTACAGCAGGAGGGTGGCTAGTTGCGGCAGATGTAAATCTGGGCAAATCACTCACTCCGGCAGCCAATGACTAACAAAAGCCTTCACAAAGAACAAATTCGGCTGGTGGTGGAGGTTGGATTCGAACCAACGTAGGCGTAAGCCAACAGATTTACAGTCTGCCCCCTTTAGCCACTCGGGCACTCCACCAAGAGAACTACGGATTATGTAGTACTTGCGATTAGCTGTCAAGTACTAATTATGACCAACACGATGATTTGCCCGATTTACGCCGATTTTTTTTCGAACTGTCGGAAAATTGCCGCAATCGGGCCATGAAACCGCCGCCTTTAACTTTCCAGAATATTGTTCAATCCCTGCTTTTCCAGCAGCGAGTTCAGATGCTCCCAGCCATGAAAGTCAATCATCAGCTGGCCCTTGTCCTTGCTGCCCATTTTCAGGCTAACCCGGGTACCCAGGTGGTCCGACAGGGCCTCTTCAAGGCGCTCCACATCCCGGTTCACCGCTTTGGGCTTGGACTGCGCCTTGCTCTGCCCTGCGCTGTTAACCAGTCTCTCGGTCTCACGCACGGACAGCTGGCGAGCCACAACCTGGTTGGCCAGAATGATCTGGGTTGCTGAATCCACGGCCAGCAGGGCCCGCGCATGGCCCATGTCGAGCTGGCCCTGCAGCAGGAAGTTCTGGACCGGCTGCGCCAGATTCAGCAGACGCAGCAGGTTACTGGTCAGCGAGCGGGAACGGCCAATTGCCTGGGCCGCTTGCTCATGGGTGAACTGAAAGTCGTCAATCAGCCGTTTTACCCCCTGGGCTTCTTCAAGCGGGTTCAGGTCTTCGCGCTGAATATTCTCGATCAGCGCCATGACAGCCGCATTCTCGTCGGCCACTTCGCGCACCAGCACGGGCACTTCGGCAAGTCCGGCCAGTTTGGCCGCCCGAAAGCGCCGCTCGCCGGCGATGATTTCGTATTTTTCCGGCTGGTCTCCGGCAATCGGGCGAATCAGGATAGGCTGCATAATGCCCTGACTGCGTATCGATTCGGCCAGTTCGTTTAACGCAGTCTCATCCATTTGCGTTCGGGGCTGGTACTTACCGGCACGAATCTGACTCAACGGCACGCTTGAGGGCAGCTCAGCGCCTTTTTTCTCGTCCCGGGACAGGTCCTCGATGACATTGATATCGTTGCCCAATAGCGCAGACAATCCGCGGCCCAGGCCCTTGGCCTTCTTTGCCGCTGCTGGCGCAGCTCTGGATACCGATTTTGCAGTCGTTTTTGCAGCCGATTTTGCGGGCGTTTTGGTAGTGCTTTTGGCTGCGGTTTTGCCGGCCGTTTTCGATGACGCTGTTGCCATGATTTCCTCTGTTATTCCTTATCCATTGCTTTGACGCGCTTGATTACTTCGAGTCCGAATTCCCGATAGGCCTTGGCGCCGCGCGACGACTTATCGTACAGCACGCCGGGTACGCCGTGACTGGGCGCTTCGGCCAGCCGCACATTGCGCGGCACGACAGCTTTGAACACGTTATCGCCGAAGTGCTCCATCAGCTGTTCCGATACCTGCTGCTGCAATGTCACGCGAGAATCATACATCACACGCAATAGCCAGATCATTTTCAGATCCGGGTTAATGTTCTTGTGTACCCGCTTGATGGTATTGACCAGGTCAGACAGCCCCTCCAGCGCAAAGTACTCGCACTGCATCGGAATGATGACGCCATTTGAACATGCCAGCCCGTTCAGGGTCAGCAGCGACAGCGTAGGCGGACAATCGATCAGAACGAAATCATAATCGCCAGCGACCTGGGCAATCGCATTTTTCAGCTGATGCTCGCGATTCTCCAGCTCAAACAGATCGAAGTCTGCGCCAGACAGTTCGCGGTTGCCTGGTAAGACGTCGTAGCCGCCGGTTTCCGAGCGTACGCGTACATCAGCGATACTGGCTTCGCCTATCAGCACTTGATAAATGTTTAAGCTTAAACTATTTTTATCAATACCGCTGCCCATGGTTGCATTGCCTTGCGGATCCAGATCCACCAGCAACACTCGCTTTTTGTGTAACGCCAGACTGGCAGCCAGATTAGTGGCCGTCGTTGTTTTACCTACCCCTCCCTTCTGGTTTGCAATACAGAATACGCGAGGTGATTTTATTTCATTTGTCATATTTTCCTAATTGCTGCAACCATACAAGACAACGCTCAGCATCCAGTTCCGGCACGTTCAGTTTCTGAACCTGCTCAACCGACCACGCGCCCTTTTCTTCCAGCTGTGACACTTCTTCCGGTGCCAACCGCCCTTTCATTGCTACCAGGTGCCCGTCTCTACCCACATGCACACCCGACCAGTCACTGAAATCGACCAGTGAGGCAAACGCCCGCGAAATAACCAGGTCGGCTCGGGCCGGCGGCTTTCTTTCAATACGGATATGCTCGGACACCAGATTGGGTAACTTGAGTACGCCGGCAGCTTGCCTGATGAACGCCGTTTTCTTTTCAACGGCATCTACGCAGCATACCTGCCAGTCAGGCTTCATTATAGCCATGACTGCCCCCGGCAGGCCACCACCGGAACCCACATCCAGCACAGAAATTTCATGTCCTGGGGCAAACTTGTCACTCAGGGGACCGATCACTGACAAACTGTCAAAAACATGCTGGATCAGCACTTTGTCCGGGTCTCTCAGGGCAGTCAGGTTATACACTTTATTCCAGCGTAACAGCTGATCTTGATAACCGATCAACTGCTGGATCTGCGTATTGGTAATGGACAGACCCAGGCTGACGGCTGCACTTGCAATGCGGTCTTGCCGCCCTGCTGTCTCATGCTCGTTCATACCCACCTGCTCATTCTTCAACGGCCACGGGCGCTGTTTTGCGCAGCGTTTTTGTCGACAACTGCAAACGTTTCAGATGAATCAGCAGGATGGAAATAGCAGCCGGGGTTACCCCTGAAATCCTGCGCGCCTGACCTACGGTCTCGGGGCGTGCGTCTTTCAGTTTCTGCCTCACTTCAAACGACAGGCTGGCCACTGTATCGTAGTCCAGGTCTGCGGGAATTTTTTGTTCTTCAAGATGGCTCTGACGCGTTACTTCTTCCTGCTGACGGGCAATATAACCGGCGTATTTCACCTGTATCTCGACTTGTTCTTTGACCGCGTCAGACAAGACATCTGCGGGCGCCAGCACAGTACCATCCTCAGTGGCGGCGTTCGTCAGGGTGTTATAAGTTACGGCTGGGCGCTTTAACAAATCCGCAAGCGAATAATCCCGTTCCAGGCGCGTACCAAGCAGCTTTTCGGATAGGTCCGCGTTGAATGTCCTGGGCGATACACGAGTACCGGCCAGTCTGGAGACCTCTCGTTGAACCGCATCACGCTTATTACTGAAGAAGTCCCAACGTGCATCGTCAACCAGCCCTAACTGCCGCCCTATTTCCGTCAAACGAAAATCTGCGTTGTCTTCGCGCAGGCTTAGTCTATATTCTGCCCGCGAGGTAAACATCCGGTACGGCTCGGTCACGCCTCGCGTTACCAGATCGTCTACCAGCACCCCCAAATAAGCCTCATCGCGTTTCGGCGTCCAAGACTCAAGGCCTTTTGCCTGTCTGGACGCATTTATCCCGGCAAGCAAGCCTTGTGCCGCAGCCTCTTCATAGCCGGTAGTGCCATTTATCTGCCCTGCGAAGAACAGACCGGAAATTACTTTCGTTTCAAGACTGCGGTTGAGTCCACGTGGATCAAAGTAGTCATATTCGATGGCATAACCAGGGCGCAGCACGTGCGCGTGCTCCAGGCCCGGCAGGGTGTGAATCAATTCCAGTTGCACATCAAAGGGCAAACTGGTCGAAATTCCGTTGGGATAGATTTCATTGGTAAGCAGACCCTCTGGTTCCAGAAATATCTGATGAGAATCTTTATCGGCGAAACGATTAATTTTATCTTCAATAGACGGGCAATACCTTGGCCCTATTCCGTCGATCACGCCTGTATACATGGGTGAACGATCCAGCCCATTACGAATGATATCGTGCGTTCGTGTATTGGTGTGCGTAATCCAGCACGACACCTGGCGCGGATGCATCTGCACCGATCCCATATAAGAAAATACCGGCATAGGATCTATATCGCCAGGCTGTTCTTCCAATTTACTGAAATCAATACTGCGGGCATCTATCCGTGGCGGCGTGCCTGTCTTAAGCCGCCCTTGTGGTAAATTCATTTCTTTTAGACGTTGCCCAAGACTGATTGCCGGAGGATCCCCCGCCCTGCCCGCAGAATAATTATTCAATCCTACGTGGATCAAACCATTCAGAAAGGTTCCAGCAGTCAGAACAACGGTTTTTGAACGAAACACCACCCCAATCTGGGTTTTGGCGCCCACTACCCTATCCTCTTCAAGAACCAGATCATCCACTGCTTGTTGAAACAACCACAAATTCTGCTGATTTTCCAATCGAGAACGAATCGCCTGTTTATAGAGCAGTCGATCAGCCTGTACCCGCGTTGCTCTGACAGCCGGCCCTTTTGAACTATTCAGAATCCTGAATTGAATTCCCGCCTCGTCCGCAGCAATAGCCATTGCGCCACCCAGGGCATCAATCTCTTTAACCAAATGCCCCTTCCCTATCCCGCCAATTGACGGATTGCAGGACATTTGCCCCAAGGTTTCAATATTATGGGTCAACAAGAGGGTTTTGGATCCGGAACGCGCAGCGGCAAGCGCCGCTTCAGTACCAGCGTGACCTCCACCAACAACAATGACGTCAAATTCGTCTGGGTAGTTCATTTTATTCTTTCAATCGTAGGGATAGCGAAATGTTCCACGTGGAACATTAAAAGGAGTTCTATGGAAATGCTATTTTAAACGCAATAGCACATAAAAGACATTATCTAAATTGTTCCACGTGGAACAATTGTGGATAAGTATGTTGATAACACGGTGAATATGCTGTGAATATATAGGTATTGTTTGTGTATAACATCATCAACATTCAGGCATAATAAGAATTATAGCCCTGTTGATAAAATTAATACAGTAAGAGACGCAAAAAGTGAATACAAGCATTTCCTCAAAACTTCCCGCAGTTGGAACCACAATTTTCACCGTTATGACCAAAATGGCGGCCGATTTCAAGGCAATAAACCTTGGTCAAGGCTTTCCGGACTTCGATCCTGATCCAAAACTCATTGATATGGTTACCCAGGCAATGAAAACCGGCCACAATCAATATCCCTATATGCCTGGTGACCAGCTGTTGCGCAGCAACATCGCAAAAAAGGTCGCAACACTGTATGGCCATCAATATGACGAGAATACAGAGGTTACCGTTACCAGTGGTGCAACGGAAGCGCTAATGGCTGCAATTCTTGCCGTGGTCAATTCCGGAGATGAAGTTATCGTGCTGGAGCCAAGTTACGACTCCTACGTACCGGCAATCCGTCTGGCTGGTGGAATCCCGGTTTTTGTGCCGCTTGTTGCGCCTGGGAATGAACACAGCAGTTATTCAGTGGATTGGGATAGGGTAGGGGAGGCAATTACCCCTAAAACCAGATTGATAATATTGAATTTTCCTCATAATCCTACCGGTATCACTCTGGCAGCAAGCGATCTGGATGCGTTGGAAACCATTATCACTGACACAAACGTGCTTTTGTTGGCAGACGAAGTCTATGAACATATTGTTTTTGATCAAAACCCGTTTCTGAGTCTAAGCAGCCGTCCCGCTCTCGCAGCACGAACCTTTCATATCTCGTCGTTTGGCAAAACCTATCACACGACCGGTTGGAAAATAGGGTATTGCTGTGCGCCTGCAGCTATGACTGCTGAATTACGAAAAGTACATCAGTTTATGGTGTTTACCGTGAGTTCTCCAATGCAGGTAGCGCTGGGTGTTTATACAGCGGATCCCTCAACCTATCTGACATTGCCCGCCTTTTATCGGGAAAAACACGATTTTCTCTATGAAGAACTGAAAAACACTCGGTTTAAACCGATACGTAGTCAGGGAACCTTTTTTCTTCTGGCAGATTATTCAGAGATATCTCAGGACAATGAACTTGATTTCGCGAAATGGTTGACTCAGGAAAAGAAAGTGACCTTGATTCCAGTGTCTGCTTTTTACCGAAATCCAGATGATATTGAATCAAACCATAGCCTGGTTCGTTTTTGTTTTGCAAAAAAACAGGAAACTCTAAAGCAGGCCATTTCGGTGCTTAAGCACCTCTAGTTATTAAACTGTTTGAATATATAAAAGATTAAGAGATAGATACTCTGTGGATATGTTGAAACGAATGAATTTGCGCGCATATTCATGCACTTAGCGGGAAATTTGGTTGGTGAATACCTGACTTTTGTCCGGTGTATAAAAATGAACAACTTTGGCACTTGGCAATTTCCCGTTATTTATCAAGTTTTGATACAGAAGTTATTCACAGTGGCTCGCCCAGAGCTTATCCACAGGGCAAAATCGAACAAAAACATAGTTTTCGATGATTTTTGGCCTGCCTTTTGATCGTGTTTTGGCGGTCTGCTCGATACAAATATGAGAATCTTTCCCTGGAAATGTCGTCGGTGGGCAGGGTTCTCGCTGTGCCGTCGTGGTCAGGGGATGTCGCGTTGAGGGGAAAGGCTTTGTGAGCATTACTTGCTCCGTTCGGGGGTCGGATAAGAGAAGTCGGCTAGGGGAAGGTTGGAGAGGGTTGCACAGGGAGTCTGACAACGTCAGCGTCTAAGCAGTGGAGTTTTTAAGTCCCAAAAGAGTAGGGTGGGTGACGGTCGTTGTCAGCTTGCGTACGCTAATAATTATCCCAAAGAAGGAAACAAGCAGGGTTAATGGACGCACGCAGCCGCACTTGGCAGCAAGAAACGGGTCTGTTTGTGTAAAAAGAGGAAGGTGTAAGAGGGAGGTGTAACGATGTTGTATGCTGCCTGGGAATCAGGCAAATTGCGGTTTCTCCATAGCTTCAATCACGTTATTGGCGATTCCTGCTTATAATTCGAGATGATTCCGCGGGTGACGCATAAAGTGCCGCCGTGCAGCAATGTCCAGGGCCCTACAGACCGGACCATATCCGTTTTCAACCAGGCGATAGAGGAGCAAACATGGCCTACGATAGTCAGAATATTTTCGCGAAAATTCTTCGGGCAGAGGCGCCGTCCTTCAAAATTTATGAAGACGACAAGACATACGCCATGATGGATATCATGCCGCAAACGAAAGGACACTTGCTTATTCTGACCAAGGAAGAGGCTGAAACGCTACTCGATTTGTCGGTGGAGGGCGCCCAGGCATGTGTGGCCACTGCAAAAAAAATCGCGCCAGCGCTGCTGGAAGTGACCAAAGCTGACGGTTTTATCCTGTCACAGTTCAACAATGAAATTGCCGGACAGACCGTTTACCACGTGCATTTTCATCTGGTTCCCCGTTATATCGGGCAAAAAGTGGAACGTCATGGTCGTGTAAAAGGGGATATGGATGAGATTGCGGAGCTTGCCCGGCAAATTGCTGCGGCCATAAAGTAAGTTGCCGGGCCCCGGCATTCAATTGAACAGTCGGGGCTATAGACTCAGGGCAATGGCAATAAAGGCAGAACCCATTATAAGATCCCTTCCTCAGGCCCCATGAGATTAATCTACCACCTGTAGATCTTAAAATTTCATAAATTTTCACTATTACAAAAGCCACTCAATAGGTAATATCGAGAGGAACCAGACGATGCCACGTTTGAACAGGCTGGTCTCGGGTTCCGAGTCGTAGCGGATCAGTTTACCGTCACGGCGCTCTATCCAATACACGTTACCCGCTTCAGACAGGCGAACTTCGTACGATGTTTTGGCGATCTCTTTATCAAAGTAGTTTTCGATCTGCAATGCCAGGTTGGCGCTTTCAATGACAAAGCCCATTTCGGTATTAAGATGGGTCGATCGGGGGTCGAAGTTGAACGATCCGACAAATACGCGCTTATGATCAACGGCAAATGTTTTTGCGTGAAGGCTGGATCCGGAACTGCCAAAAGGCCCAGCACTGCCATTACGTTCGTCTGTAGCGGTGGCGGATATGCGTCGCAACTCATAGAGTTCGATTCCTGCAGCCAGGAGATCTTCACGCCGTTTGGCGTAGCCGGCATGGACGGCAGAAACGTCCGTGGCATCCAGCGAATTGGTCAAAACCCGCAGTTTTACTCCGTCCCGGGCCATTTTTGTAAATACCTCCACGCCGGCGGCCGTGGGTACAAAGTACGGGGATATCAAATCAACGGTACGGGTGGGGCGCCCAAGAATGTCAGCCAGCTGATAAGTCAGCAGGCCGTTTGACTTTGCTTTGCCCAGGCCTTTGGCAGGGTCATCGCTGACCATCCGAATATCGACCCACTCGAAGCTAAGGTCGCCCTTTAGCATCTTCGAAATAAACGGCGAGGTTCTGATCGCTTGCGTATATTGGGCGGCAGCCTGAGACTTTATCAGGCTTTCGGCCCTGGCTTTGAGCTGCGGCAGGACTCTTGCGTCGACCTTCGGCAAGATCAAGTCGACAGGATAAGATGACTTGCTTTCCCAGTAACGATCGAAATCGGTGGAAACGTCGCCTGCAGCCTTGCCGATAGCCAGAACATCCAGATCGGCAAATAAAACGGATTTGCCCGCCCCGAAATATTCGTCACCCACATTGCGTCCGCCAATAATTGTTGCCTGGTTGTCGGCAGTAAACGATTTGTTGTGCATGCGGCGATTTGCACGCATAAAGTCGGTAACGAAGCCTATGGATTTGGGCCAGCGTACGATAAACGGATTGAACAGCCGAATCTCGATATTCGGATGGTTATTCAGGGCAGCAAGCTCTTCATCCAGACCAGCCGTACCGTTGTCGTCCAGTAGCAGGCGGACACGAACGCCCCTGTCGGCCGCGGTGCGCAGTTCTTCAAGAAGCAAGGTTCCTGTGATATCGTCATGCCAGATGTAATACTGCACATCCAGCGATTTTTGCGCGGCGCGTGTCAGCAGCGCGCGTGCGGCGAACGCTTCATGGGCGTCGGCCAATGCATATATACCGCTTTTTCCGGGATGCGCCCGGACCAGGGGCAATATGGTCTGTCCTAATGTCGTATCGCTGGCCTGCGCTTCGTTCAATGCCTTGCTGCTTGTTCGACCATCCAGGGACGGCAAGGAGCAGCCTGCCAGCAGGCAGGCCAGCATGCAAAGAAGAAAAGGTCTGGACAATGAAAGAATGATGTTCATAAGTGACGACACCGGGCAGTTGATAACGTACTTTAAATTTAGGCAGTATATCTGGGCAGAATATGTTCGGCTCACTGCGCCTGGTGTTACAGGAACAGCAGGTTTGCCATCAGTGTATCCGCCTTGCGTCTGGTCCGGTTGTTCTTGACTTAATTGGTCTTGACAATGTTGGATATGTAGCCAAGAAGCGCCAAGGGGCAGGAAAGCTGGTTTGGATTTTCTCATAATATTTCAGTTGAAATATTATGAGAATCGTTGAACCCTTGCCAAATCTCTTTCCTGGATGAACGGGATGCAATGATGAATGAAAAAAAACAGGCGGGTGCAGAGACGATCAAGTCGATTAAACACCTGACACCGATTCCCGCGAAATTTTCTATTGTGTTTACGGCTTTATGTTACCGGTCTGCACTGGTTTCGCTTGTGATTTCCGATCAGATACCGCAGCCGATTTGCGCCGGCGTTTGAACCTGACCCGGTTTTTCCGTTCCTTATGTACGGTAAGCCCTTCGCCGGCCTTGGGATCCAGTTTATAAAACCAGTATGCGGCGACTATAGACAGTAACCCGATTACCCAGAACCCGGTATGAATATCGCCAATTGAAACTTGGCTGGCGCCTCTCAATTGCATGCTCAGATCGAGCGTAACGGTGGCAATACCCATGCCCAGGCTGATGCCGATCTGTTGCGCGGTGGCAGAAAACGAGCTTGCCTGACTCATCTGTTCTGCCTCGATGTCTGCGAAGGCAAGGCTGTTTACTCCGGTGAACTGCAAGGAGCGGAAAAAGCCGCCTATCAAAAGCACGGTGCCCATAAGCAGTACCGGCGTACTCTCGATGAAAAATGCATTTGCGATTGTCATTAACCCGGTAAGTGTGCCGTTTACCAGAAGCACTTTGCGAAAACCCCACCGTCCGAATACCGCTGTCGCGATGAATTTCATCATCAGCGACCCTATGGCCATCGAAAAGGTGATCATGCCGCTGGCCAGTGCTGAGTAGCCAAAACCTACCTGAAACAGAAGGGTGAGCAGAAAGGGCATTGCGCCAACCGACAGGCGCGTCATATTGCCGCCAATCACCGCAGCCGAAAAGGAGGGGATTTTGAGAAGCGACAGATCGATAATGGGTTCCGGATGGCGCCTGGCATGGCGTATGTACAGCAGTGTGCACACCAGCCCTGTAGTAAGCAGCAACAGCGGATACGCATATCCATGGGTATGGTTACCAACGGCTTCAATGCCGATAACCAACGTGGCCATACCCACGCCGCTGAGCAGGAAACCGAGCCAGTCCAGCCGGGGTTTTTTCTCGCTGCGATACTCAAGCACGTACCTCAGTACAAGTGCAATGCCGATGATGCCGATTGGAATATTGATGAGAAATATCCAGTGCCAGGAGGCATAGGTCACCAGGAAGCCGCCTAGGGGTGGACCCAGAATCGGGCCAAGCAGCGCGGGAATGGAGAGAAATGATGTCGCCCTCAAGATCTGGTTACGCGGTATCGTTCGCAGCATGATAATACGGCCTACCGGTACCATCATTGCACCTGCAATACCCTGAATAAACCGGGATATCGTCAGGGAAGTCAGATCCCAAGACAATGCACAGGTTAGCGAAGTTAGCGCAAACAGGCTGATGGCAAAGAGAAACAGGCGTTTTGCCCCGAACCGGTCGGCAGCCCAGCCGCAGATCGGAACAAACATTGCTACCGCCAGCAAATAAGAGGTAATGGCAACGTTCATGCGAACCGGGGTCGACTGCAGCGACACCGCCATCATGGGAAGGGCTGTAGCCACCACGGTTGCGTCGAGCATTTGCATGAACAACGCGCAGCCGACGATGAATGGTATTAATTTGACAGCGATATCTTGCTGGACGGGAGCGCGGCTTTTCATGTGAGTTGATATTTTTTCGAAATTAACCGATATAGCGGCCCGGTAACGAGTAACACAAATACCATTCGTGATACATGGAAGGCTGTGACAACCGGTGGACTCAGTTGCAGCACTTTTGCCGTAATGGTCATTTCTGCGATTCCCCCCGGGCTATTTGCCAGATACAGTGTTGCCAGCGGAATATCGGAAATCAATGTCAGCAAGGCGCAAAAAACCAACGCCAGGCAAAGGGATCCGACGCACACCAGCGCTACCACGCCCAGGTATTTTGGTGCGCGCCTGAAAAAATCCGGCCCGAATTTATCACCAAGCGACCAGCCGATGAACATCTGCCCGGCGTGCTGAACTTCCGGGGGAATGACAGACAGCTCAATATGGTTACTTGTTAGCACAGTCATGATAAACAGTGGACCAAGCACCCAGGGATTAGGAATACGCAGTTTGCCGAATGCAAAACCAAATGCGCACGTAATGGCGATCATTTGAAAAAAGCCGCTGTAGGAAAACGCGATCGCAGCCGTTGTGTTCACGGTCAGGCCGTGCAATCCAAGAAACTTATACACAAATGGAACGGTCACCACGACAAGCAATACACGCAGACTATGGGCGGAGGCCACTCTGTCTATGCGCGCATTATTGCGCTCGGCAAGATTGGCCATCTCACTGGCGCCGCCGATAGCCGAGGCGAACCAGGCGGTTTTGAAATCGACCTCGCCCCAGCGGCGCAGGGCTAAAGCGCCCGCGCTGCCCAGAAACAGGGCAAACAGCATGCCCAGCACAATAGCAACTGTGTTATCCAGAACAATGTGCAGGACTTCTTCGGTGAAATACAGACCCAGGGAGGTGCCGATCACCCACTGGCCCATACTACGGAAAGCCACATGCGATTGTGTGCGTGCGCCGCGTAGCTTGCTTATCGCAGTGATAAGCAGTGGCCCGATCATCCACGGCAGAGGCAGATGCAGCCAGTTCGCCAGCAAAGCACCAGCAAGTGCGAACAGAAACCCGGCTAAATAGCGCTGCATCATATTCCGAAGATAATTGACATACTTTAAGCGTTCATTGTACGTTTTCAAATGAAAAAATGCGAAGGAAAACTGTTTATATTTGAAAAGTCTTATATAAGACTGCGTCATAACGTCGTTTACACGCCATGAATGCAGCTGCCGGAACCGGCTCTGTCGGGTTCAATGAATATGCCCAGTAAATACACCGGAAGCAGGCGTTCAATGAATATGCCAAATGAATACATCACCAGGCAGGTTGATCCGCAGCGCCGCAGCGACCCCGAAACCTTCGTGCTATTTGCAAATATTGGGCGTCCCAGGACGATCAGATGCCAGTGGGTAACAACGTGGCTTGCGGTGCAGTCCCGATCAATATCCTGGCAGCGTCAATTCCGGTAGCGTTACCGATTTGTACGGAGGCCATTATGTTTGTTAATGAGACTTTTCTTTGTGCTGATGCTGTTCGCGTTGAGTTTATGGCATCCGCCTGCAGCAGCTCAATGGCCAGTTAGACAGCTATTGAGGCGTGGGTGGGGATGCTGCCATGACTTGCTGGTGTGGTGCACATTTCATGATCGCTTGAATAAGCTGGCGAACTGGTTCGGCCAGGCTTTGTTCCTGTCGATGAAGCAACCCGGTTTCGCGATAGAAGGTATGGACGCCTAAATCAATGGCGCGAACTTTCGCAGGCCAGTGCGCGAAAGCGGCGGTTTGCGGGAACAGGGCGACGCCTGCACCGTTGGCCACCAGCTTGACGATCGTTTCAAGTTCATCACATTCGCAAATTTCGTGCAGGCCGACATGCATTTGCCGCAGGAAACGATCAACCAACCGTCCACCGAAGGAAGCACGGTCGTAGCGGATAAACGGCTGCTCAGACAGCAGTTGGGCCCAATCGCTACCAGCGACATGAGAAGGAACAATAAGCCTGAAGGGTTCGCGTGCCAGTGTCTGCCATTGCAATTCGCTTTGCAACTGAAACGGCGGACGGATAATGGCTGCCATGTCTACGTCACCAGCATCGACCAGGTTCACCATATCCATGGATACGCCGGGAATGATGCGGGTATGGCAACCCGGACAGTTATTGTGAAAGTCTGCCAGCGCATCAGGCAAGACAGTTCGTTGCAGCGTTGCGATGGCGCCCACGTTGATATGCATGGCTTTGGCGTTAGCCACAGGCGTGGCGCCCAGATTACTGTAAAGCTGGATCAATTCCTGCGCCTGCATAAGTAACTGTTGCCCCTTTGCATTGATTTTCGCTGATCGCCCCAGCCGGTCAAACAGCGCAAATCCCAGCTCAGCCTCCAGACGCTGCATCTGAGCGCTTACTGCAGCCTGGGTCAGGCCTATTTTCTGTGCGGCGCCGGCAAACGTGCCCTCGCGGGATACCGCAATAAATGTTTTGAGTTCCCGGATCATTGCACTCTCAATATATAAATAATATTTGTATATATTACAAATATATATTGATTTTATTTTTTTAAAGTCGGGCCTACAATAAAAATATTGAGCACAGTGCCGAGCATGCCGGTACTTCCCCCAAGCGCAATGGTATTCGCAATAAGCGTTGTCAGCAGCGATATTGCTAAACCCATGCCACTTATATCATTAGGAAAACCAATGAGCCTGTCACCTTTTCATTTAGCTATTCCCGTTTACGATCTGGCGGCTGCCCGCAATTTTTATGGCGAAGTGTTCGGCCTGTCCGAAGGACGTTCCAGCGAGCAATGGGTGGATTTTGATTTTTACGGGCACCAACTGGTGATTCACGAACATCCGCAAACGGCGAGCCAGCAACAGGCGCATACCAATGCCGTAGACGGCCATAACGTGCCTGTGCCGCACTTTGGCGTCGTGCTTGAATGGAACCAGTGGGAAGCCCTATCGGAGCGCCTGAGAGCGCGTAATACCAAGTTTGTGATAGAACCGGGCATTCGCTTCAAAGGCCAGGTGGGTGAACAGGCCACCATGTTTCTGTTTGACCCCTGTGGCAACGCACTGGAATTCAAGGCCTTCAGGGATATGAGCCAGTTATTTGCCAAGTAAAAAAGCAATCGAAGTCTGGCGATGGGCCGGAATCACAATTGCAAATATGACTACTCACGTTCCGTCTCTTTGGGAGAACTGGTAGAATTTGACCGAGCACAGGCGAAAAAAATGCCCGCACAATGTGCGGGCAAGTGGCTGAGATTTAATTCTATCACTATTTGCAAAAAAGTCTACGGGTCGCCGTCATAAACCTGTTTCAGTCGTCATAGCGACCTGACTGTGGTGAGTAGACTCGAAGTATTTATCGGCAGTGCATTTGGCGCCGGGACACCTGATCTATTGGGCAAGTTTGCGGATCAGCCCCTGAAATAACCGATATAATAGGCTAACTTCACTGATGTTTCGCCTATGTCTGCACCTGCCAACGATCCCATTGCTGCTATCGCAACCGCGCCAGGGCGCGGCGGTATAGGCGTCATTCGTATCTCGGGCCCCGATCTGACCGGCCTGATCTCGCAGCTGTTCGGGCGGGAACTGGCGGCGCGCCATGCCTATTTTCTGCCATTTTGCGACAGCAAGGGCGAGCCCATTGACGAAGGCATCGCCATTTATTTTCGCGCGCCGCATTCGTACACCGGCGAAGATGTGCTGGAATTGCAGGGCCACGGCGGTCCGGCAGTATTGAAAAGAATACTTGATCGTTGTCTGCAGGTGGGCGTGCCACTGCGCATGCGTCACGCCGAGCCCGGTGAGTTTACTCAGCGCGCTTTTCTGAACAACCGTCTGGATCTGGCACAGGCCGAGGCCGTGGCCGATCTGATCGACGCTTCCTCAGAGGCAGCTGCGCGCAGCGCCATGGCCTCTTTAAGCGGTTCCTTTTCTGCACAGGTGAACAATCTGGCGGATCAAATCATTCATCTGCGCATGTTGGTAGAGGCCACGCTGGACTTTCCCGAAGAAGAAATCGAATTTCTGGAAAAATACCAGGCGCGAGAAACACTGGGTGGGATTCTCGGCGACATGGCAGAACTGGTGCGCCAGGCGCGCCAGGGCATGATTCTGCGCGAAGGCTTGCACGTCGTACTGGCGGGCCAGCCGAATGTTGGCAAATCCAGCCTGCTTAATGCCCTGGCAGGCGACGATATTGCAATTGTCACTCCGATTGCCGGCACCACGCGTGACAAAGTCACGCAGCAGATCCACATTGAAGGCGTGCCCATTCATATCGTGGACACGGCAGGCTTGCGTGACACTGACGATACCGTGGAAAGTATCGGCATCGCGCGCAGCTGGGCGGAAATTGCCAAGGCAAATGTGATTATTCACTTGCAGGATGCGCGTACGCCAAACGACGAGCTGGATGCCGGTATTACACGGCGGCTGCCACAACGCACACCGGTACTGGAAGTATTCAACAAAATCGATCTGCTTGACGAGCAGGCCCTGAAAGCGTTGATTGCGCGACCCGCGGCAGACGGCAATACAGCCAGCACGCACGAGGTCTCGCGCATTCTGATCTCAGCGGTTCACGAAACCGGCCTGGATGTGCTGCGCAGCAAACTGTTGCAGATTGCCGGCTGGAACCCGGGCGCCGAATCACCGTGGCTGGCTCGCGAACGTCATCTGGAAGCCTTGCAAAAAGCAGCGCAACATTTGCTTAATGCAAAGGAACATGCTGCGCAAAACGATCGCGTGCTGGATCTTTTCGCCGAGGAATTGCGGCTTGCACACGAGTCGCTGTGGAGTATTACCGGCCAGTTCTCCAGCGATGATTTGCTGGGTGAGATATTTTCGAATTTTTGTATTGGGAAGTAAGGTGGCATTTGGCAGCACAGATGAACGAAATGGCATTACGTTTCGCTGACTGTTCCAACCACCTTTTAACAAAGCCTGATACGTCCTTTAGCATAACGAAGATCGACACACCTGTTACCGAATCTGGACCAGATATCTATAGCGGCAACGTTATTCAACCTGCGTTATTGCGGCGCCAATATTCATCACATGATCAAGCGCATCCTGCCGCTGCGCTTTGACTTTATCCTGATTCAGCGCCATCCCCTGAGCCGAAAAAAAGCGCAGATCATGTAATCCGATCGTGGCCAGAATGGCTTTCAGATAAGGCGTTAGAAAATCTGGCTGGCGACTGTGTTCACTGCCGAAAAAGCCCCCGGATGCGATCGCGATATAAACAGGTTTGTTGGCCAGCGTGCCCACTTTGCCTGCAGGTGTGATATTGAAACTGCGATTGACGCGTACCACAAGATCTATCCAGGTCTTGAGCGAGGCGGGCACGGTGAAGTTGTGCATGGGTGTGCCAATGACAACCAGGTCAGCTTCTTCAAGTTCGCATATCAGCCTTTCTGATTCTTCCAGCGACCCCTCATACGTCAAACTATCTGGGCTGCTACGAGCTGCATTGGCCAGTGCTTTGGCATAGTCGGCATCAATTGCAGAGGTAGCATGTAAACGCCAGTCGCGACGAATGATGCGTCCTACTGAGTGCTGGCTGCGCAACCGATTTACAATGGCCTGGGAAAGCTGCGTGCTTTCAGATTCTTCGCCACGTGGGCTGAATGTTAAATGCAATAATTTCATTGGCGTTCCGTATTCGATGCTTACCTATCCGGTTGCAGGAAAGATAGCGATAGCAAACTGTTTATCACAATTGTGATTAATTTATTATGAGCCCAATTTTCATAAAGGGTATTATCCGGGTTGGATCAGTTGGTGGCCGGTAGCGTCATGCCAAAATGCAGAGCTGTGCTCAGCAGACCTTGGCGAAAATAGAAGCGCTGTGCAAGCGAATTGGCCAGGCCGGTATCCAGAACAAGACGCGCGCACCCGGCATCAATGCCTATGTTTTGCAGCGCTTGCAGCAGTCTGGCGCCGCAACGCTGGCCTCTGGCTGTGTCCACTGTAATCAAATCGTCTACATACAGAAACGGCCCGTAGATGAGGTTTTCCTGCAGGCGATAACCTGCAATTGCAATCACATCTGTGTTATTCCAGATGGCAAGCATGCGATAGCCGTCATTTTGCTGCATGCGCTGCACACGTTCAAGCATATCATCCGCATTTGCCAGATGCGGGCGCAATTGTTGCATGACGGCAAAGGCGGCGCGGATCTGGGTTTCATTATCCAGGTGCGCCAATATGATGGTATCTGATTTTTCCGGTGTTTCGTTGCTGTCGGACTCACCGATAGCGCCGGCGCCTTGGGCTACTTGTGCCATTTACGGTTTCCTTTTCAAATGTGATAGGCCTATAGAGACAGATGGTAATGCCGTTATGACATAATCTGAAGAGCCAAGAACTACGATACGGACTAGTCCATGAATCAGACACAACGCTATGGTTTATCGTCTCTGGATCCTCAGGCCAGCATGCCTTTGTATCAGCAGATTTATCTGCGCCTGCGCAATGCCATCACCGACGGCTTGATATCGCCAGGCCAGCGAATTCCTGCAGCGCGTGCGTTGGCCAAAGAACTGGGCCTGGCGCGCGGCACGATTGAGACCGCCTACAGTTTGCTGGCCTCTGAAGGTTACGTGCAGGCGCGAGGGCAGGCCGGAACGGTGGTCATGCCCGGGCTCGAACATCTTGGCGGGGCGCCATTACCGGTCGAGCCTGTTTCTACGTCATTTACCGCGCTGCCGCAGCATCAGCCGGTTGCGCCGTTCCAGATGGGATTGCCTGCGTTGGATGCCTTCCCACGCAAGATCTGGGCTCGTCTGGCCGCCCGCTGTGCACGCAGCACCCAGATCCAGGATATGGTTTATCCACCCTTTGCCGGCGCCACGATATTGCGTGAGGCCATTGCCGGCTATTTGCGGGTGTCGCGCGGCATCGATTGCGTTCCGCAACAGGTATTTATTACATCGGGCTATCGGGGCACCATTGATCTGGTGTCGCGCACATTGCTAATGGCGGGCGACAAGGCGTGGGTGGAAGATCCTGGCTATGAACCGACCAAAGATGTACTGAGAAGTGTGGGAATGTCGCTGGTTCCGGTGCCTGTTGATTACGATGGTATTTGTGTTGAGCAAGGTAAACGGCTTGCTGCAGATGCCCGTCTGGCGGTCGTCACACCGGCGCACCAGAGCCCCTTGAGTGTGTCGCTGTCGCTGGCGCGGCGTCTGGCATTGCTGGACTGGGCCGCGCAAAGTGATGCGTGGGTTATCGAAGACGATTACGACGGTGAATACCGTTATCTGGGTCGCCCATTGCCAGCGCTCAAAAGCCTGGACGGCGAGGGCAGGGTGGTTTATTCCGGTACGTTCAGCAAGGTTATGTTTCCTGGTCTTCGTCTGGCTTACTGTGTTGTTCCGCAAGGGTTGGTGCCGCGGTTCGACGAAGCGGTACAGATACACGGCAGTGGCGCGCCGGCATTAGTGCAGGCGATTGTTACTGCCTTCATGAAGGAAGGTCATTTCAGCCGTCATATCCAGCGGATGCGCCGCTTGTACGCAGAGCGACGTGAAGCAGTAGCTGCCGGTTTGATGGACGTATTGGGAGATCGCTTGCGCGTGGAGCTGCAGCCGGGCGGCATGCACCTGATTTTGCGTCCCCGGGACGGCGTGGACATGGATGACGTGGCGATTGCGCACAGAATTTGCGAGCAGGGCATGTTTGCGCATGGCCTTTCGGAATGGTATCTGAAGCCGCCTGTCACGCACGGCCTGCTGATGAGTTTTACCAATGTTACCTCGCGCGACGCGGCTCGCCAACTGGGTGAACGCATCCTGCCGTTGTTGTAGGCAGACGAATGCGCTATTGGCGGGGCAGGACAAACCCGCTAGCGGGAACCGAAACGGTGCTCCCGATGCGGCCATCTTCATTTTTATGCATGCAAAGACATGCATGCCGCGCTGACCAGTTGGAAGAACACCTGGCAGAAAACAGGGGGCAATGCGCGACGGTATGAAATATAAGTGTCGGTTGTTGAGCATATCCACATGCAACACGGCCCGAGCTTATTTCATGGCCTATCGGCAATCATCAATCTTGGCTCTTTCATCTGGCCACATGCTGCTTTACCATGCATGCATAGATTTCAATTGGCTTGGGCAGCAGACAACGGCACGGGCAGCAAGCCGTGCTCGCTGAATATGCCATGTATAGATTAAATGGCCGGTCGGTACCTGTTTGCCGAGCCGATATATCTTAACTGTCATACACATTTTCGGAGTTCACAATGCAAGCCCGTTTCGATTTTACCAAAGCCGCCCCTGCCGTTTACAAAGCCATGTGCGCCCTGGAAGGCGCCGTCATGCAGAATCCAGATTTGGAAAAATCCCTCATTCATTTGATCAAGATTCGTGCTTCCCAGATCAATGGCTGCACATTCTGCGTGAATATGCACTTGCAAGAAGCCCGCACCGATGGCTTGAACGCACAGCAACTGGACTTGCTTTGTGTCTGGCGTGAAGCGCAGGTGTTCAGCGCCAGGGAACGTGCAGTGATTGCCTGGGCCGAAGCGATTACGCTTGTTTCGCAAACCGGTGCCCCGGACGAGGATTACAACGCCATGCGGCAATTCTTTACCGAGGCACAGATTGCCGGCTATACCCTGGCGACCGTCTCAATCAATGGCTGGAATCGCCTGGTGCTGACCGCCAGAACCGTACATCCGGTAGATGCATCTGCCACAACACCTGCTGCTGTGGCAGCGGCCTGATTCCGAACTGGCTAAGTTGATATTAATGCTTAGCAGGATACGATAGCAGGATGCGATTGGCGTGGACCGGCGTTTGCCGGCCACGCCATTATTTTTTCCAATCGGCGCCCGGGAAATGATTGGCACATTGCGCTTGGGCTGAAAGTGCCCTCGGCCAGGCACAGGATTTCCGCTACAAGGTGCCGTTTTCAGGTGATCTGCGCGTGATCGAGAGCGCTATTGCCGGATAGGCCAGCTGTAGTTGGGCGCTGTCTCGCATTGGTTGTCACCGCTATAGCTTGTTGCGAAACAGCCATGCGGCAAGCGGCATGGTCACAAGTGTGATTCCCACAAATGGGATAAAGTCGTGCCATAGCAGCGTCAGCGGCGCGCCTTCCAGATAGATTCTTCGTACCAGATCAATCGCAAAGCGTAGCGGGTTGGCGTAAGTGGCCATTTGCATGAAATGGGGCATGTTGCTCACCGGTGTTGCCAGGCCCGAGAGCAGTGTGAGCGGCATGATCAGCACAAACGTGTAGAGCATGGCTTGTTGCATATTTGCCGACAGGGCTGAAATGGACAAGCCGATCCCGACGATGGTTATCATGAACATCAGCATTGCCAGCAAGAGCGCCCAAAAGCTGCCAGTCATCGGAATATCAAACCAGTAAAGTGATATCGTCAGCACCAGCATTGCTTGCGAGAGCCCGATGGCAATAGACGGAATGGCTTTGCCGATCATGATCTGCAGCGGCGTATACGGTGTTACCAGCAATTGGTCGAAGGTGCCCTGTTCGCGCTCGCGTGCCACTGAAAGCGCTGCCAGCATGATGGTTTGTATCATGCTGAGCGAGGCGATCAGCGCCGGCACAATATTCCAGCGCGACTCCAGATTAGGGTTGTACCAGGCGCGTGACATGACAGTCACTGCCGGTTTGGCCGCCTCATGGCCATCGCGCTGGTTATAGGCCGATATGATGGCCTGTAGTTGCCCGACCGCAGATCCCGCCGTGGTTGAGTTACGGCCATCCAGAATGACCTGCAACGGTGTGGTATGGCCTGCCGACAGCAGACGTTCGAAATCGGGACTGAAGTGCACCACGAGCAGGGCCGAGCCGGTATCGATCACCTCTGAAATCTGGCTGGCAGAATCTAACGTTGCGACCCGATGAAAAACCCCGGTGCCGTCAAAACGCGCGATCAGTTCAGTGGATGCACCGCCGCGACTTTCATCCAGTACGGCGTAGGGGACGTTGGTTAAGTCGAAATTGGCTGCATAGCCAAACAGCAGGCTTTGCAGGATCGGCGGCACGATCAGAATAACCCGATTGGCTGGGTCCTTGAGCACTGCAATAAATTCCTTCTGGCAAAGATTGGCCAGGCGCAGCAGATAATTGAAAAAGGCCAGCATAGGGTTCAATCCAGTTTCTTACGGGTGACAAACCGCGCCAGCCCCAGCAGAACGACGGCATAGACCGCCAGCACACTGCAGTTTTTGATGATCATGGGCCAGTAGTTGCCGGCGAGGAAAAGCGATTTGACCAGTTCAAGAAAGTACGTTGCCGGCACCAGCTGGCCAATGACGTACACCGCTGTGGGCACATTACGCAAATCGAAGATAAATCCAGTCAGCATCATGGCCGGCAGAAAGCTTGCCAGCAGTGCGACCTGGCTGGCCAGGAACTGGTTTTTGGTCATGGCAGAAATCAGCAGGCCGATGCCTAGGGAGACAAACATGTACAGCATGGATGCCAGCACCAGAACCCACATCGACCCGTAAATGGGCACATCGAACAGCACGCGCGCGGTGACCACGCACATGACCAGTCCCAGCAGCCCGATAAAGAAATAGGGGATGATTTTTGCAATCAGAATTTCGACAGGTCGCACCGGCGTGACAAACAAGGCCTCGATCGTGCCGCGCTCCCATTCGCGTGCCATGACTAGCGCAGTCAGAAAGGTTCCAACCAGCGTCATGATAAGTGCAATAAGCCCTGGCACCAGATACCAGGTGCTGTTGTTGGCGGCGTTAAACCACATGCGATCGACGATGACCACTGAGCCCATCGCAGCAGGGCTGTGGCTGCGCGAGGCCTGCTTTTGCGCCCATATGGCTACTGCCCCCTCCAGATAGCTTCTGATGGCGCTGGCGCGCGTTGGGTCAGACCCGAGCAGCAGCGTTTGTACCTGGGCATCCCCTACAGACAGACGTCTTGCGAAATCTGACGGAATTCGCAGGACAGCGTCCGATTCATGGGCCTTCATCATCTCGGTGGCTTCATGCATGGAGGTCACTTTGACCGGCACAAAATAGTCAGAAAGCTCCAGGCTGGAAACCAGGCTTTGTGCCACGGGAGAGGAATCTTCCAGCACGACGGCGACACGTGCATCGCGTACGTCAAAGGTAAGCGCATAGCCGAAAATGAGAATCAGCGCTATCGGCAGGCCGATACCAATCATCAGGTTACTGGCGTCACGCCACAGTTGGCGAAATTCCTTGCGCGTTAACGATATCAGACGCAGCCAGAAGCCGCCGCTACGATCTGGACGTATTTTCGATGCAGACTGCGACTCTGTGTTCATGCCGCCACCTTCTGGCTATTGCCACGTTCGCTGCGTCCCTGCTCCACAATACGGATAAAGGCCGCTTCCATAGTCATCCTGTCGGTGCCGCCTGCCTGCGCACGCACTTCATCCGGTGTGCCGTAGGCCACGAGTTTGCCGGCATCCTGAATGACAATCCGATCGCAATATTCGGCCTCTTCCATAAAATGCGTTGTAATCACAATTGTGGTGCCGCCACCGGCAAGCCGGGTAATGCGTTGCCAGAAGCCGCGGCGAGCCAGGGGGTCGGTACCACTGGTGGGTTCATCCAGAAACAGCACATCGGGCTCGTGCAGCAGCCCGACAGCCATGGCCAGGCGTTGTTTGACGCCGCCCGGCAACTGTCCTGCCGGCATCTTCTCATAGCGTTGCAACTCGAACTGCGTGGTAACGGCGGTAATGCGTTGGGCCAGCCGCTTGCCCATCAGCCCATAGGCGCGACCAAAAAAACGCAGATTCTCCATCACTGACAGGTTGCCATACAGGGCGAACTTCTGCGAGACGTAGCCAATACGCTGACGGGCTTCGGCGCGGGCCTTGCGCATATCCATGCCGGCCACTTCGGCGTGACCACTGGTGGCAGGCAGAAGTCCACAAAGCATGCGAAAGGTCGTGGTTTTGCCGGCGCCGTTGGGGCCGAGCAAACCAAAAATCTCACCGCGCTTGACGTTGAAGGTTGTGCTGTCCACAGCAGTAAATTCGCCGAACTTTCTGACCAGATCCCGGACATCAATCACGATACCGTTATTGCCGTCTCCTGGAGCCGTATGCAGGGCGTCCTGCAAGCATGGTTGAGCTATGGCATCTGCGGCGTTCTCCCGGCTGGTCAGCTGCATCTGGTTCGCAGTCCCGGTGTTTGCAAGGCTTTGAGCGGCATTATCCATATTCCCGGGATCCTGGCCGGTGGTTACGCCGCTATTGATGTCGCTATCGTTTTCGCTGCCACTGCGCAGCAATACCATGAAGCCATCCTCAAGGCGCGCCTGCGCAGGTTCCAGCTGTCGCCCGTTCAATTGCAGTTGTGATGGATCCGATTCGGGGCGCCGAATGACACGAACATCTCCCGCTTCCGGCACGGCATCGATGACCGCGGCGGTGTTATCCAGCAGTTGCGCTTGCAGGTCGCGGGGGTGTTCATTGCTGGTCGGTGTTACCAGATAGCACAGACCACGAGCATGTTCACTGGTCGCCTCCGGTGGGCCACTGGAAAGCAGTCTGCCTTCATGCAGCACATATACACTGGCGCAACGTTCCGCTTCGTCCAGATACGCGGTGGTCAGCAGTACCGACAGCTGCTCCTGTTCCCGCAACTGCTGGACGATTTCCCATAATTCACGCCGTGACAGAGGGTCCACGCCAACGGTTGGCTCGTCCAATAGCAACAACTGGGGCGAGCGAACGAGCGTGCAGGCCAGGCCCAGTTTTTGTTTCATACCGCCCGACAATTTGCCGGCCAGGCGGGCGGTAAACCGCTTCAGATCCGTCATCTCCAGCAGGTTGGCAAAGCGTTCCCGGCGCACGTCCTGCGCAACGCCATGCAAATCGGCATACAGATCAAGGTTTTCCTGCACACTCAAGTCTTCATATAGCCCGAATTTTTGCGGCATATAGCTGATGCGATCCTGCACCGCCTGCGGATTGCGAATAACGTCAATACCCAGTACCTGCAATGAGCCTGTGTCAGGGCGCATCAGCCCGGACACAAGCCTGAGAAATGTCGTTTTGCCAGCCCCATCGGGACCAACAATTGCCGTGAGCTGGCCCGTGGCTACCTGCACGTCCACGTTGTCTAATGCCAGTACCGTTGAACCTGTTTCCTTTACCTTGAAACGCTTGCTGACTCCGCTGGCGCTAACGGCCACCTCGGCGCTGTCTGTCAGATTATCTGTTTTCCCGGCAAAGCGACCATCCGTTGCTGCGACAGCGCTGCTGTCAGCTGCAGGGTTGCGGCTGGTCATTTGTTTGCTCCGGACGAAAGCCGGCTATCGGTATCAGGAACCGCCTGGTCAAGTGCAATACTGACGGTAGCCGGCATGCCAAGGCGCAGCCGGTTCTGCGGATCGTCAACCAGAATACGTACTTCATAGACCAGGCTGGTACGCAGCTCTTCAGTCTGTACATTCTTTGGCGTAAATTCTGCCACCGGTGAAATATAGCCAACACGCCCGGAGATGGTTTCATCCGGATGGCTATCGGTCATGATTGCCGCTGGCATATCGGGCCTGACGTGCCCGAGCTGGACTTCGTTCACATAGGCCCGGACCCATTTGGGCGAGGTCAGCGCCAGGGTATAGGCCGGTTTGACCGGAGAGGCCATATCTCCGGGTTCCAGCAGCCGTGCGCGGACAACCGCATCGGTGGGTGATTTAAGGACGGACAGGGTCAATTGATGTTCCAGCAGCGCCAGATTCGCTTTTGCTGCAGCCAACTCGGCCTGTGCCTGGGCAATATCCTCATCACGCGGTCCGATCTGGGCCAGTTTGAGGGCCTTGCGCTGGTTCTCAAGCTGGGCCTCGGCGACCTGAGCCGAGGCCAGTGTATCGTCCACTTCCTGTTTGCTGATCGCCTGACCACCGGAGCGCGTAGCAATGTCTTTTAACCGTTTGTGGCGGCTCTGAGCCTGCCTGGCTTCGGCCTCTGCAGCCCTGACCTGGGCCTGCAACTGCTCCACTTCTTCGGGGCGGGTGCCGTTTTTCAATCGCAATAACGCCTGTTCCTGTGCACCTACTTGTGCCTTTGCCTGATCGGCTTGCAGTGCCAGAGTGCGGGTATCCAGCGTGGCCAGTACCTGGCCAGCCTTCACGCTGTCGCCTTCTTCGACCCGCATTTCACGTACCCGATCGCTGTTTTCAAAAGCAAGTGAGATCTGCCGGATATCAACATTGCCATATAACGTCAGATGATCGGTTGTTGGGGCAGACCGTCCATAAAACCACCATGTGCCGGCAGCGATGGCGATGACGGCAAGAACTACTACAACTGCGATTTTTTTATTCATGATTGAAATAATCCGTTCACGTCGTGTGTCGGGCAAGAGCAAATGAGCTATAATTCTAATTCAAATTTGAATTATATGTAAAGCGCCCATTTGTTATTTTGATTCCAGATATCATGATTGCCAAAAACAGCTCCCGTAGCAAAAGCCCCCAGGCGGCCTCTGCCACCCCCGTCGTTCGCAGTGGTCGCGCCAGCCGTAGCGACGGCGATGCGACAGTGCGGCATATTATTGCGCAGGCCGGCACCCTGTTTGCCGAACGCGGCTATGCCGATACGACCAGCAAGGCTATCTGCGAGGCCGCTGGCGTCAATATGGCAGCTGTGAACTATCATTTCGGTAGTCGCGATGGCCTGTATCTGGTCCTGCTCAAGGAAGTGCATCGCGAAGTCATGAGCCTGGATTTTGTGCGGCAGATCGGCCATAGTGCGGCGCCGCCTTCGAACAAACTCTACCTACTGATCGAAGGGCTGTTGCGTGCAACCTATGATGCCAAAAGCTGGCATATTCGCTTGTGGGCGCGAGAATTGCTGGCGCCGTCGCCCCTGTTGTCGCAAATTATGGAAGAAGATACGCTGCCCAAGTTTGAGGTATTGCGCGAGGTTATCATGGAGCTGACCGGCATGCCTGTGGCCGATCCGCAGTTATTACGCTCCGTGTTAAGTGTCATCGGGCCGGTTATGATGTTGTTGATACTGGACCGGCGTATTGCGACCCCGATACAGCCGTTGTATTCACACGCTGTCGAAGATATGGCTCGTCATATGCACACGTTTACGATTGCCGGATTGCAGGCGATAGCACAACAGGCGGGCTGTCCAGTCCCGTAGCGTAATCTCTTACGCTACCTTCAACACACCGGCTGCGGCCAGGCGGGCGATCTCGGCCGCCTCGTAGCCCAGATCACGTAATACGCTTTCTGTGTGTTCACCAATACGCGCGATGGGTTGCCGCGGCAGCAGACGCTGGCCGTCCATGCTGATCGGCAACAGCGGCATGGGCGTTTCCGATCCGTCTTCCAATACCTGACGGCCCAAACCACCGCTTTGCTGCAGGTGCGGGTCATCGAATAGCTCTTCGGGCTTGGTGATATAGGCAAACGGGATTTGCCGGGCTTCAAAAACGGGAGCCAGCGCTTCGGCCTGCATACTTTTGAGCGTTACACCCAGTTCGGGAATCAGCCAATCACGCGCGAGCACACGATCATTATTGGTTTTCAGGCGCGGATCGAGATATAGATCCGGGCGTTGCAGAATCTCGCACAGTTCCTTCCATGGCGCATCGCCCGTGGCGGCGATGAACATGAGGCGGCCACCGGCCAATTCGAACGTATCATAAATGCCCCAGGCGCTGATGCGTTCCGGCATGGGGTTGGCGGCTACGCCCGTGACCGCATACTGCTGCATGTGTTGCGCTGAGAGCAGCACGCAGTTTTCGAACAGTGCGCTCTGGATTTCCTTGCCCTGGCCTGTGCTGTTGCGCTGAAACAGTGCCGCCAGGACACCCAGCGCACCGAACATGCCGCCCATGATGTCGTTCACAGAGGTGCCGGCACGCAGCGGTCGACCAACGGGGCCGGTCATATAGGCCAGTCCGGCCATCATCTGCACTACTTCATCCAGGGCCAGACGCTTCTCGTACGGTCCTTGTAAAAAACCCTTGTGCGACACATAAATAAGCCCGGGATTACGCGCCTTCAGGCTCTCGTAATCAAGGCCCAGCGAAGCCATGCGACCAGGCTTGAAGTTTTCGACAAAAACGTCTGCTGAATCAACCAATTTGAGGACAGCGTCAATGGCCTGCTGGTCTTTTATGTCAACCGAAATACTTTTCTTGTTGCGGTTGAAGGTGCGGAAAAAACCGGCGCCGGCTCCCAGCAGTTCACGGGTCTTGTCGCCCGTAAGCGGTTCAACCTTGATGACTTCAGCGCCCAGATCGGCCAGAATCATTCCGCAGGTTGGCCCCATAACCATATGGGACATTTCAACGACGCGGATACCCTCCAGGGGCAATGCTTGTGATGTGACAGAATTCATTGTGTTGCTCTTTGCTGCGTGAATGTGTTGGGCAGACCTGCCCGATTGATAAAACCATACAGGGGTTCTTGCGGCAGCGCCTGCGACAGGATCTGCCGGCAGGCCAGCAGGCTTTCAACTGAAATACCGGTGTGATAGCCCATCGATTCGAGCATGAAAACCAGATCTTCGGTGACCACGTTGCCGGTGGCGCCGGGCGCATGCGGGCAGCCGCCGATGCCGGCCAGTGACGCATCAAACTCCCTGATGCCGTTTTGCAGTGCGATAACCGTATTGGCCAGGCCCATACCACGAGTGTCATGAAAATGCATGCTGCGCAAGCGTTCGCCCGCCACTGCACGCACCGCCGTAATGACCTGCTGCACCTGCGCAGGTGTTGCGTGTCCCGTCGTATCGGCAAGCGCCACGGTATCGGCGCCTGCTGCGATACTGCCGATAACGACATCGCATACGTCATCTACAGGCACTGCACCCTGCAGCGTACAACCGAATACGGTAGACAGGCCGGCGATCAGCGTTGTGCGAGCACCGTGGGCATCAATCAGTTCACGGATACGTCCGAATTCCTGCACCATTTCCATCGGTTTACGGCGGACATTGGCCAGGCTGTGCTGCGTGCTGACAGAGATTGGGGCCACAATGCGATGCACGCCAGCCTTCAGGGCGTTTTCGGCGCCCTTCAGATTGGGCACCAGCGCAGTGACGGTCAGGCCATCAAACTGCAGGGCATAGTCCACGATTTGTGCGGCGTCTGCCAACTGGGGCAACAGCTTTGGCGGGACGAATGAGGTTACTTCGATATAGCGCAATCCGGCGTCGTATGCAGCGCTGATCCAGCGCTTCTTGGCTTCGGTCGGCATGGTGGTGGCGATGCTTTGCAGACCATCGCGCAAGCCGACCTCCTGAATATGGACATGATCTGTCATGACAGTTCCTTTACATTGATGGGAACAGTCTACGACGAATTGCCGTTTACGGTAATGCCCCGATGGTCATGGTAACCATCAGGTTTTGTTATGGCCGGGGCGTGTCTCGCCTCAAGTGTGAGCGGGTAAGGCGCGAGTAGCCTGGGCTTGCAGGTGATCAAAGAGTTTCTGGGCCGACCCCGACAGCGCTTCGTTGGCGCGGGTACACAGTACGAAGTTGCGTCGTGCCCATGGATCGTCCAGCGGAATCAGCTCCAGATCATAAAGCCTGACATAGCGTTCGACAGCTTCGCGTGGTAGTGCGGCAATGCCCAGATTGGCTTCAATTAGCCGATAGGCCGCGTCAAAGGAACTGACATGAGTGCGATAGGTCAGGGTCTTGCCCTGACGCCCCGCTATATGCGACATCAGCGTGTTCATGGAGGTTTGCATGGAAAAGCCGATTTGCGGATAGTCCAGCGTTTGCTCGAACATAAGCGATTTTTTGCCGGCCAGCGGGTGCGCCTTGTTGACCACGATCGCGAAATGGTCGTAGCGGTAGGGCGTCACACAGGTGTTGCCGGTTGGGACGAAATCGCGACAAATGCCGATATCGGCGTTGCCCTCTTCGATTTTTCTGGGAATATCACTACTGAAATGCTCTTCGAGATCAACCTGGATGTTCGGGTGGGTTTCCAGGAACGAGGTCAGATCAGCCGGCAAAAATTCCATGATGGCCGAGACGTTGGACAGCAGCCGTACATGGCCCTTGACGCCCTGGGCGTGCTCACTTAACTCACTTTGCAGCTTACGATAATCCACCATGATACTGCGGGCGTGTTTTAGCAGCACCTGGCCGGCCGAGGTGGGCGTAACGCCGCGCTGGCTGCGCAACAACAGCGGCGCACCAATTTTTCTTTCTATTTCAACCATGCGCTTGCTCACGGCTGCAGCAGACAGCAGCTCCCGTTCGCCGGCACGCGCAATGCTGCCGGTTTCACACACGGCGATGAACAGATACAGGGAAGTAGGATCAATGGACCACAAATCAAACTCGCGAAAACCAGGTTTGATCGGGATTAGAGCACCGGTAGACATGTAAGTAAATAGTGAAAAACCATGTAAGGACACACCAGCTACAAGCCTGGCTACCCTCGCAAAGCCATCAGGAGCGCAGCAGGGCCATTTGACTGACCCGGCCTGCTCAAAGGGTCAAGATACTTATTTGAGCAGCGCTGCGCTCTCGTCGATGTCTTTCTGAATGGTTTTGCCAAACGTCTGAGGATCGGACGCAACAATATTAAAGCCAAGGCGTTCGAGTTTGTCTTTCACCTCTGATGTGGCAAACACATCCTTGACCGTGGCCTGCAGCTTATTGCGAATGTCATCGGGCAGATTTGCCGGTGCGATCATGCCTAGCCACGGTTCGTAAACATAGTCTGCAACCCCAGCTTCGGTTAATGTCGGCAGTTCGGGCAGGATCTGGCTGCGCTTGGACGAAGTGACCGCCAGACCGCGCAGCATGCCACCCTTGATTTGTTCCGAGACGCTGGCAACGGCCAGAAAAGCGACCTGGATCTGGTTTGAGACCAGATCATTCACAATTGTGTTGCCGCCTTTATAGGGAATATGGGTCATTTGTACATCGGCACGCTTTTCAAAGAGCACGCCGGCCAGATGCAGGGCCGTGCCGACACCGGCCGACCCGTAATTGAGCCGTTTGGGCTCTTTTTTGGCCGCAGCAATCAATTCGCCCAGGGTTTTGTAGGGCGATGTATTGGGTACGGCGACCACTAGCGGCGAGGTCACCAGATTGGATACAGGCGTAATATCCTTAACCGAATCATAGGGCAGGCTTTTGTGCAGGCTTGGATTGACCGCATGGTTCGAGGAGATCAGCTCCAGGGTGTAGCCATCGGGCTTGGCGCGCACCAGTTCGCGAGTACCGGAAATGTTGGATGCGCCGGCCAGATTTTCAACCACGACCGATTGCTTCAGGGCCTGTCCCATGCTGGGCGCAAAGGTACGGGCCAGATTATCCAGTCCCGAACCGGGCGAGCTGGGCACAATCAGTCGAATTGGACGTTCAGAAAAACTGACTTCGGCATGGGCAGCAGGCGCAAGCCCGAGCGCTACCGCACAGGTCAGCAAGAAAAAAGAGGGGCTCAGACGCATAAAATTTGTCTCCATGTGGGTGATCACGGCGCAATCACCCTTGTGTTTATTTTGTAATTGAGTCCTGTTGCCGTACAGGAAAGGCGCCGATTGTAACGCCATGGCAGCCTGCAACAGCTTTGGTTGAAGTCTAAGCCGGATTTTACGTCTGTGTAAGCTACCAAAAGTCATGGACAACATCACCTTTGGTGATGGCAGCGCGCTTTTCGGCTGCCCATGCCAGGCCCGACGGACCGCTACTGAAGGGCAGGCGCTTGCGAACAGTACTGTGGCCGGTGGCCCAAGCCAATCCAAATCACAATTGAAAACGCAGGATTGCAGACCACTGCCAGCGCAGGAATTTTGCCCGCCGGCTTGGCGCCGGATGGTTGCTTGCACGGTACGAGATAGCAGCGTTCACAAACTTTCAAAGCCCGGTGGCGCCAGTTGCCTAGAATGAATGCTTACATTTGCTTGCTGCCGCAAGGCGGCCTTCACATACAAAGCGATCTATGCTCATACATGAACTTGCTCATTACGGCGCCCGGGAAAGCGGTGAACGCACGCTGACCGACCCGGTACTTCATCATACGAAACGCGCGGTGCTGGACTGGCTGGCCGCGCTGTATCCCGGTACGCGCATGTCGCCGGGTGTAGAACTGGTTCGGGCGCATGCGGATGAAACTGGTGTCGGCTTCGCTCGTCTGCCGGGCTTTGGCACCACTACCTTCCCTGCCACAGCCGCCTGGATCAACGGCAGTGTGTCGCATACGGTGGAATTCGATGATATTTTCCGGGATGGGGTCTATCATCCGGGCTGTCCTGTCATATCCGCAGCACTGGCGGCCGCAGATACGCGAGACGCTGACGGGCTGGCGTTCATGACGGCAATTGTGGTGGGGTATGAAATATCCACCCGCCTGGCTGCAGCCATTCAGCCTGCTCACTACCGCTATTTTCATACGACGGGAACGGTTGGCAGTATTGGCGCTGCCGCTGCCGTGGCCGCGTTGTATGCGCCTGGGGATCAGACCGTGATGCAGCACGCCATTGCCACCGCAGCAACGTTTGCTTCCGGCTTGCAACAGGCGTTCCGCTCGGACGCCATGACCAAGGCACTGCATGCCGGGCACGCTGCTGCAGTGGGTATCCGGGCGGGCACTGCCGCGGCGGCTGGCGTAACCGGCGTGGCCGACATTCTGGAAGGCGAGGCCGGTTTTGCTGCGGCATTGGGCGGATCGCTGAATCTTCCCGTGGTCACTGCCGGTCTTGGCCTGGACTACAACATCACCCGCATTACCCAGAAAAATCATGGTTGTTGTGGCCATACCTTTGCTTCCATCGATGCCGTGCTCGCGCTGCAGCAGGAACATGGCATCAGGCCGGACGACATCGCGTCGATCCACGTGGCGACCTATCAAACTGCGATCAACGTGACAGGAAATGCGGATCCGCTGACGGCATTTGAAGGCAAATTCAGTTTGCCCTATGTGGTTGCCCATGCGCTACGCCACGGGTCGGTCAGGCTGAACGCCTTCGATACAGAGCGACTCACGGATACGGACACGCGCGCCTTGATGAAAAAAATCTCTTTGACTGCTGATGAGGCGTTGACCGCCGCGTTCCCGCGTCATCGCTCTTCGCGCGTGACGATTGTGATGAACAGTGGCCAGACTCATGAACACTATGCGCAGGACCGCAAGGGCGATCCGGAATGTCCGTTAGATGATGACGAACTCAACGATAAATATGATGAGTTGGTCACGCCTGTGCTGGGCGCCCAGGCTGCGGTCGCACTCAAATCGCAGATCTGGATGCTCGAAGCGTTGCAAGTACGGCAGCTATCACTTAGCTGACGCCCAAGACAATAAAAATTTCATAATGAAGTAGTGGTAATTACGATGACACATGATGATTCAAACCAGCGCGGCGATTGCTCTTCGCAGCGCCGGGCATTTAACAGGGCATTGCTCAACCCCGCGTCGGTAGCACTGATTGGCGCCTCAAGCAATCAGAAAAAAAATACTGCCAGACCCTTGCGTTTCATGCAGAAGCACGGCTTTGCCGGCAATATTTATCCAGTCAATCCGTCGGCCACGCAGATCAATGGTGTCAAAGCCTGGGGCAGCATCGACCAGCTTCCCGATAACGTGGATCATGCGTTCGTGATGATCGACAGTGCAGGTGTCACCGACGTGGTGGAGCAATGCGCCCGCAAAGGCATCGGCATGGTCACCATCTATTCCGACGGTTTTGCAGAAGCGGGCGATGAGGGCATCCAAAGGCAGCAGCAACTGTGTGCGACTGCAAGACGACTGGGCGTGCGCATTCTGGGCCCCAATAGTATCGGCCTGGCCAACGTCCATAGCGGTGCCGTCATTTCCGTTAATGCCGCATTCGAAATGGACAATCTGACGGCCGGCGATATCGGCATTATTTCGCAAAGCGGCTCAATGATGGGTTCGCTCATGTCGCGGGCGGCTGCTCGCGGTTTTGGTTTTTCCCACCTGGTCTCCGTCGGCAACGAAAGCGATATTTCAGTTGGCGAAATACTGGATGCCATGGTGGACGATGATGCGACCCGCGTGATACTGCTGTTTCTGGAAACCTTGCGGGATGTGGACACATTAAGTTGCGCACTGCAACGGGCGCGCAGCGCCGGCAAGCCGGTGATTGCCTACAAACTGGGGCGCTCAGAGCAGGGAGACGCCCTGTCGCAATCGCACACCGGCGCAATTGCCGGCAACGATGCCGCCATGGATGCCTATTTCCGTGCTCATAGCGTTATCCGCGTCAATATGCTGGAAGCCCTTTTTGAAATTGCCCCGCTGGCTGCGCGCTATGCGCATCTGCGGCCACAGGCCTGGCGCGATGCCCCGGCGCGCGTAGCTGTCATAACCACCACCGGCGGGGGCGCGGCAACCGTGGTCGATAACCTGGGTCTGCGCGGGTTCGTTGCGGTTGCGCCGCCCGCACCGTTCATTTCGCATATGGCCTCGCGGGGCCTGAGCATACGCCAGACGCCGGTCATTGATCTGACCCTGGCGGCAAGCAGTGAACAGTATCAGGACCTGCTGACCGAAATAATGCAGGCGGACTGGTGTGATGCGGTGTTATGCATTGCCGGCTCTTCGGCACAATTTCATCCGCAATATGTGGTCCAGCCCATACTGAATGCAGTTGCAACCGAGCACGGCAGCAGCAAACCGCTGGTGGCGTTCCTGTCGCCCGAAGCGCAGGCATCGCTGCTGTTGCTGCAAGAAAACGCTATTGCGGCCTTCCGTACGCCCGAATCATGCGCCGACGCATTGGCAGCATTTTTCGTGCCGCTCGGGCCGCGCCAGCCAAAGCAATTGCCGCCTGTGACGTTACCTGATGGCTGTCCGGCAAGCGGCAACTTGAGCGAGCCCGAGGCCATGTCGGTCTTTGGCGCGCTGGGCATCGATGTCGTTTCGTCCGCCATGATGCAACCGCATGCCGCAGACCATTCAATTGACTATCCGGTGGTACTGAAGGTTGTCTCGCGAGACATTCTTCATAAAACGGAAGCCGGTGGTGTGAAGGTTGGCATTGACTCTGACCAATCCCTGGCCGCCGCGTTGAACGCGATGGCCGACCAAGTCAAGACCCATTGCCCGCAAGCTGCGATTGACGGCTATATGGTGCAGAAAATGGAAGGCCGCCTGATCGAATTGATGCTGGGCTATCGGCACGACCCGCTGGTTGGACCAACCGTGATGCTTGGCGCCGGCGGCATCACTGCCGAACTCAAGCCGGATTTTTCCCTGCGTCTGGCGCCAGTGTCAGAGCAAGTGGCGTGGCAGATGATCCATGAAGTGAAACATACACAATTGATTCGTGGCTACCGGCAGTTGCCCGAAGGCGATTGCAACGCGCTGGCCCGCGCCATTGTTGCCATCTCCAGACTGGCCCTGATCGATTCTCAACCGGTGACCGAAGCAGAAATCAACCCGCTGTTTGTTCGAAAAGACGGCGTTGTCGCAGTTGATGCAGTTGTTCGTCTGCGCGAAATATCACAATTGTAATAAATATCAAATAAATTTGAAGCAGGAGTATAAAAAGACATGGATTTCGAACTCAATACAGAACAAAAGGGCTTTGAGTCGGCGGTGCGCCGCTTTGCCGAGAATGAACTGCGCGATGGCGCCGTCGCACGTGCTCATAGCCAGGACTATCCATGGGATATATCCGGTCGCATGGCTGATCAGGGATTGCTTGGCATCACCATTGCTGAAGCAGACGGTGGATTGGGCGGCTCGCTGATGGATGCAGTGATTGCCATACAGACCGTTGCATCGGTTTGTCCGCGCAGTGCCGATGTGGTTCAGGCCGGCAATTTCGGAGCGATTCGTGTGCTGGCTGAATATGGCTCGGACTTTCAGAAAGAGAAATATCTGAAGCCGCTGCTGGCAGGCAAAGCGTTGATTGCAGTGGGGATGACCGAACCGGATGCCGGCTCAGCCGTGACAGAGCTCAAAACCACGGCCACCCGAGACGGCAATGGCTGGCGTATCAATGGAACAAAAATTTTCACAACACACGGTCCACATGCCGATTTCATTCTTGCCTACGTACGTTTCGGGCCGGGTACCAAGGGTATCGGCTCGGTCATGATCGAGACCCGGGCAGAGGGAATGCGACTGGGTAAACGTTCCGCCTTTATGTCCGACGAGGAATGGGTCGAGATTTTTATGGACAACGTGTATATACCTGATGAGCAGGTGGTGTTGGGCGAAGGCGGATTCAAAAAGCAGATCGCCGGCTTTAATGTGGAGCGGCTAGGCAATACCTCTCGCTCGCTGGCACTGGGGCGATACGCCTACGAAGAGGCCCGGCAGTGGGCGCTGCAACGACGCCAGTTCGGTAAGCTGCTGTGCGAGTTCCAGGGCATCCAATGGAAGTTTGCCGATATGCGTATCAAGCTTGATGCCGCACAATTGCTGTTGTACAAGGCCGCCTCTGGCGCAGATAGCGGCTTTCCCTCGCCTACCGAGACAGCCATCGCCAAGGCGTATTGCAACCAGATCGGTTTTGACGTGGCCAACGAGGCATTGCAGGTGATGGGCGGCATGGGCTATAGCCGTGAATCGCTGGTGGAATATTGTGTGCGTCGTTGCCGCGGCTGGATGATCGCGGGCGGCTCCATTGAGATTCTTAAAAACCGCATTGCCGAGGGGGTTTTCGAGCGCACGTTCTCGCAGCGCGCCTCGTAGGCTATCCATTGCAATCAAAAAATATGTATTTCAGTTGCTATATAGGGTTAACACCAGTGAGCGATTGACGCCTTCGTGTTTTATTATGAATACTATTGAATGCAAAAGAATACATATTTTTAAAAGGACCGAATGATGAGTCAGATTCACTTAGCAAGTGCAAAACAGGCATGCAGCCCGGCCGAGTGGCAGGCGCGCGTAGACCTGGCGGCCTGCTACCGCCTGATGGCGCACTATGGCATGTCGGATATGATCGCCAATCACATCTCGTTGCGTGTGCCCGATGAAGAAGATGCTTTTCTGATCAATGCCTATGGGTTGTTGTACGAAGAAATTACGGCGTCGAGCCTGCTCAAAATTGACCATAAAGGCAATCTATTGAGCTCTCCGGATTTCGGTGACCTCAATTACGGCGTAAACAAGGCTGGCTTTGTGATTCACAGTGCGATCCACGAAGCTCGTCGGGAAGTTGCCTGTGTGATTCACACGCACACCTGGGCCGGCATGGCGGTCTCTTCGCTCAAATGCGGGCTGCTGCCACTGAACCAGACGGCCATGCGTTTTCTGCGCATTGCATATCACGACTATCAGGGTGTTGTCCTGGATCTGAGTGAGCAGGAATCGCTGGTCAGGGATCTGGGAACGTCCGAAGCCATGATCTTGCGCAATCACGGCTTGCTTACAGTGGGCAATACCATAGGCGAGGCTTTCAACTGGATGCATCGCCTGGAGCTGGCCAGCCGTGCCCAGATTGCCGCCATGTCCTGCAATACACCGTTGAACGAGGTTAGCGCGCCAGTGCTGGAAGAAACCTACAAAAATTACCAGCCTGGCACGCGCCGCCCCTACGGGCTGATGGAGTGGCCGGCATTACTGAGAAAAATGGCAAAGCTGGATCCGAGCTTTATGGACTGAGCCGGCGCTTTTGTGTCTTGCTGTCAGGATATTGCGATCAGTTCGCGAATGTCCTTGCGGCTCATTCGGGTGGGCAGGCAGGCCCTATGTAAGACGTGTTGTGGCATCAACAACGCAAGCAAAATGGACGCCATTGCGGTGAGCCATGAGTGTGTGCGCATATCTGCGGCTGTGTGCCGGAAAAAAATAGCTATTCACAGATGTAATTACTTCAACAAATACGAGGGACAGAACATGTACAGGTGTAATTCAAAGATCGGGCAGGCTGCTGTTTTGGCCACTATTGTGATCATGCATGCGGCCGCATCGACAGCGCTGGCGCAGGAATGGCCGACCAAGCCGGTTAAAACGGTCGTGGCCTTTACCGCTGGCGGCACCACCGATATTATTGCGCGTGAGGTAAGCAATGAGCTGGGCAAGATGTGGGAGCAGAGCGTTGTTGTAGAAAACAAGCCGGGTGCAGCGGGCAACATTGGTACGGGCGCTGTGGTCAGTGCCAAACCCGATGGCTATACGATCCTGATGAATTCGATCGGCCCCATCGCCGTCAATCCATACATTTACGCCAAAAGCGACTTCAACACGATGACAGATTTGCGCGCAGTGGTGTTGGTGGCTGATGTGCCAAACGTGTTGGTCGTGGCGCCCTCGCTAAATGTCAAATCGGTGCAGGAACTGACCAAACAGATCGAGGCCAAGCCGGGATCATTCAATTGTGCGTCTACCGGTGTGGGTACGGCCGCGCATTTATCGTGCGCCATGATGGCCAAAACCCGTAATCTTACGGTGACGCATATCCCCTATAAAGGCGCGGATGCCTTGAATGACGTCTTGTCAGGACGCGTGCAGTTCATGTTTGCGACATTGCCTTCGGTCATGGGAAATATCAAGGGTGGCAAGCTTATCCCGCTGGCTGTTTCAACCACGAAACGCTCGCCTGCGCTCAAAGATGTACCAACCATGCAGGAGGCCGGCTATAAGGACTTTGCCATGGGCTCCTGGTTCGGCTATTTCGCTCCAGGAAAAACACCGGATAATATTATCCAAAAACTCAACAAGGACATCAACACCGTTTTGCAGAATCCTACGGTCAAAACCAAGCTGTCTAACGAAGGCGCCGAGCCGGTGGGTGGCACCGCTGAATCGTTCACGCAATTTGTGAAAGCTGAGAATGAGAAGTGGAAAGCGTTTACTGCTGAAATGAATATTTCTGCAAAATAAGCCGTCGCCGGCCCAATTGCAACAGACTTGGTTCATTATCTTTTCGTAGGGGGAGGCATACCTGCTTGCCCCTTTTCATTATTCTTTATTTCACTTGAACAATCATGGCAACACAGGCATTGAACGTACTGATTTCGGCAAAAATTCTGGCGTACGTGCGCGAGGCAGCAAGATCGCGCTACGGCCTGGATCAGATCCATTTCATACCCTATAGCGGTCAGCAACTGGACGACCAAATCCTGGCGCAGGTTGATATTGCATTTGTGTCCCGGGATATCACGGGGCGTTCAACCAAGTACGTGCTGGATCCCGCAACGGACACCTTTTATCGGATGATGGAGCAAGCGCCCAATTTGCAGTGGGTACATGTTCATTCCGCAGGTGTGGATCGTCCGGTCTATGTGCGCCTTCGTGATAAAGGGCTCAACGTAACCAGTTCCACTGGTGCGTTGTCGGAGATCGTTGCGCAAAGCGTGCTGGCCGCAGTGCTGGCATTGAACCGGCGCTTTCGTTTTCTGGAGCAGGCACAACGCGAGCATGTGTGGGCGCCGTTGCTGGATGAATTGATGCCTGCCGATCTGCAGGGGCAGCAGGTCTTGCTGGCCGGCTGGGGGCCCATAGCGCAAGCCATACAGCGTTATCTAAACATGCTTGGCATGCAGGTGACCGTATTGCGCAACAGCGCCGTTACCACCCCGACAGACATTCCCATGGTCCCATACGACGCCATGCACCGGATATTGTCCGAAACCGATTGGCTGATTCTGGCCTGTCCGTTGACCGAGACGACGCGTCGGCTGGTTGATCGCAAAGCTCTGGATGCGATCAAACCTGGTGCCTGTATTGTTAACGTGTCGCGCGGCGAGGTCATTGAAGAGGCGGCGCTGATCGACGCATTACGCAATGGCCATATCGCCGGCGCGTATCTGGATGTAGTGGAAAAAGAGCCGCTTGAATCGGACTCGCCGCTTTGGGATATGCCAAACGTGATTGTATCTCCCCATACGGCCGGTCATTCCATCGGTAACGAGTCGCGGGTCGCCGACATTTTCCTGGAAAACCTGAACAACTGGGTTCAAGGGCTGCCGTTGCGCAACCTGGCGCGTTAACGCGCGCTGCCCTCATGCCGTGTCGTTGATGCTGTGACCTTAATGCAATTGGCCTGGACTGGGCAGCATTACACTATTGCATCAGCGCATCCAGCAGTTCGCGGATCAGCGGCTGCTGCGCATCAATGGCTTTTACACAAACATAGAACTGCCGCTGCGCCCAGCTGTCTTCCAGATGCAATAGCTGCAGCCCCATGGGCTGCAAATAGTTGGCCGCGATTTTTTCAGGCACCACGCCAATACCCAGGCCTTCCATGATCATCCGGCAGCGGGCTTCGAAATTGGACACCTGCAGATTCACATTGGGCGGGCGCGACAGTGAGGGTTCCACATAGGCCAGAAAAGAGTCCAGCGAATGGCGAGGAAAGTAGCCAAGCAGATCGTATTCCAGCGCCTCTTCAAGAAACAGCGACTGCCGTTGCGCCAGCGGGTGCCCGTTGGGAACAACCAGGCCCACCCTATCCTGTTTATAAGGATAGGACACCACGCCCGTGGCAGGCTGATCAGCATGATAAATCCCGATGTCGCCCGAATCCTCTGCAATCAGCCGTGGCACGTCGTAACTGTGGCATTCGACAAGATCAATCCGCAATCGACTATGGCTTTTAAGGTAGGCGGCCATCTGCTGGGGCAGAAATTGCAATATGGTGGATGGATTGGCCAGCAGTCGTAGCTGGGCTTTTCCATCATTGGCAAATTCGTGAATCAGATTCTCTGTCAGTCGCAAGTTGCGCAGGATGGATTTGGCGTGCTGGTACAGCAACATGCCCGCTGGCGTGGGTTCAACGCCGCGACCGTGCCGCGAGAGCAGGGTCTTGTCCAGATGCTGTTCCAGATCGGTAATCCGCTTGCTTATCGCTGAGGTCACCAGATTTTCGCGCTGCGCCGCCCGGGACAGGCTTTTTTCCTCTACGGCAGCGACAAAGGCTTCCAGCGAAGGGATATCCAGCTTTTTCATGCGTCTCTCTTATGTGTGTTCTGGTGGTTGCAAGCCGACCCATGACGTGCTGCAAAATCATAACATGAACAGCCGGGCAGAAAAAAACCGCTATTGCACTCGCAATAGCGGTCTGGAGTCCGAGTGGGCGGCCTGAGGGCAGACCCGAAAGGTCCGTCCCTGGCTTAGCCTATCTTAGCGTCGTTGGCTGCCTTGTTCAAATTGTGCGTGATGAACCATTGCTGGGCAATGGACAGCACGTTATTGACGCACCAGTACAGCACCAGGCCCGCCGGGAACATGAACATCATGGCGCCGAAAACAAGCGGCATGAACATCATGATCTTGGCCTGCATCGGATCCGGTGGTTTCGGATTCAGACGCATCTGCAGGAACATGCTGCCCATCATGAAGACCGGCAAAATGAAGTAGGGATCATGTACTGACAGATCGTGAATCCAGCCGATCCATGGCGCACCGCGCATTTCGACACTGGCCAAAAGGACTCGATACAGGGTCAGGAAGACCGGAATCTGCACCAGGATAGGCAGACACCCACCCAGCGGATTGATTTTTTCCTTGCGGTACATTTCCATCATGGCCGCATTGAGCGCCTGACGGTCATCCCCGTGTTTCTCTTTCATGGCCTGCATGCGTGGCGCGACGTTTTTCATCTTCGCCATGGACTTGTAGCTGGCGGCCGACAGAGGGAAGAAAATCAGTTTGATCAGGCAGGTGAGCAGAACGATGGTCCAGCCCCAGTTGCCTACGATCGAATGGATCCATTGCATAACCGCAAACATGGGTTTGGCAATGATTGTCAGCCAGCCGTAATCGACCACGACGTCCAGGCCGGGCGCTACGGATGCCAGCGCATCCTGGTCCTGTGGACCGACCCACAGTTCGGCACGAGTCGTGATGCTGGCGCCGGGCTCCAGTGTGCCCAGTGGCTCGACGGTGCTTACTGCGTACAAGCCTTCGGGGGTCTTGCGCAGGTTATACAGGCGGTCTTTGCCTTCAGGTGGTACCCAGGCGGTGACAAAATAATGCTCGATCATGGCGATCCAGCCGTCTTTGGACTGCTTGATGTACTCGGCGCTGTTTTTGTCTATGTCTGAAAAAGAGAACTTCTGGAAGCGCCCTTGTTCAGTGTAGATCGCCGGACCGGTAAAGGTATGGTAAAAGCTGGACGCGCCCGGAGGATCTTTGCTGTCGCGGGTAATCTGCAAATACTGCGAAGGCTGTTGTTGTTCCTGACTGGTATTGGTAATAACGTCCTGAACGTCAACCCGGTACGTTCCCTTGTTGAAGGTATACGTACGCGTTACTTTCAGACCGCCCGATTCGGATTCGAACACAACCGGCAGCGTATCGCCGGTCATGGTTGTCTCGGTTGACACCAGCTTGAACGGCTTGTATTGGTCAGGATAGCTTTTCTTCTGGCCTGCCGGAGCAACAATACCGCTTTGTACTGTATAGCGCGAGGTCTCATTGTTTTCCAGCAGAACGGCAGACTTGGTTTCGTCGGCTGTATCGCGGTGCTTACGCAGCTCGGCATGCACCAGTTGCGCACCCATCGTATCGAACTGGAGACGGAATTCGTCGGTCTCGACATCAACGATCTCGGATGGCGCGCTAGTGGCAGCCTGTGCCTGGGCAGGCGTGGTTGACGCACCCGGCACCGCTGGTGCAGATGGCGTATCGGCTTGCGGTGTTGCCGAAGCCGGTGCAGTATTATCCTGCTGCGCGACCTTGGGCTGTTCGCCAAGAAGAGAGGGATGACCGGTGTAGGTTTGCCAGTTGTTCCACAGCATAAATGCCGAGAAAACAAATATCATCCAGAGTATGGTGCGTCGGATATCCATGTAACCTGATTACAGTAAGAGCGGTTGGAAAAACGCACTAGTGTAACCCAGTGCATATTGCGGGAATGCGGTTTTGCAGGCAGTCTACTGAAATTATTCATGATTTGCCGCGGTCTTGGTGCCTGTACAGGCCTTGGCTGGCGGCACCGGATCATGGCCGCCGTCGCTAAAGGGATGACAGCGACAAAGCCGTTTAGTTCCCAGCCACAGCCCCTTGCCGGCGCCGTGAGTATGGATGGCCTGTTCCATATAAGTCGAGCAGGTGGGCGTAAACCGACAGGACTGACCCACCCAGGGACTGATAAAGTACCGGTAAAAACGGATCGGTGCAATCAGAATCTGACGAATCATCGCTGTTCCTTGTTCTCGGGGCGGCCGGCAAGCGCGCGCGCGAAATGGCTGTCCACTTCCTGGCGCACTCGTTGGCGCAGTACGGTCAGCGAACACGGCTCGATTTTGCCATGCAGGCGCACCAGATAATCGGCGGCTGGCAGGTTCAGACGGTGATGACGAAAGGATTCGCGAATGACTCGCTTGATGGTGTTGCGGGTTGTCGCCCGCACAGCAAAGCGCTTGGCGACAATCATGCCCAGTCTTGCAGTGGGCTCGGGCAAAGGGGGCGAGGGCTGCGCGTGGTTCAGAGTGAACAACGCCCCCCGGGACACACGTCTTCCTCTCAGAAGATTCGTGAATTCAGAGGGGCGGTGCAGTCGCGCCGCTTTGGGATAGGTGGCGCTTTGCATGAAACGGACAGGAACCGTCTTCTGCCTGATCAGGCGCGATCGGATCGGGGTCCGGATCGCACTCAGACGGCCAGACGTTTACGGCCTTTGGCGCGGCGAGCGTTGATCACGGCGCGGCCACCGCGGGTTTTCATGCGGACACGAAAGCCGTGTGTGCGTTTGCGACGAGTTACGGAAGGTTGGTAAGTACGTTTCATGGAAATTCCACCAAAAATAAAGAGCTAAAGTTAAATACGGCTACTGCCGGACGGTTTGTTCGCCGCCGCTTGTCAAGACAAAAGCATTGATACGGTGACTCTGCCCGCAGCCAAACCTCACAGGAGTGACGTTCGGGCTGATAACGGGTTACAGCAAAGGCTGACCGCAGGCTGTCTGTTGTGTTGTGTCGCAATGCCAGCCCTAATCGGCTGTGTCACTGACGACCCACCACATTGTTCTGCGCCGCTGCCTGGAGCAGGTGTTACCACTTGCAATCCGGGTGAGCGGGCTGGTTTGCTGCCCGACCCTGGCCGCCCATCAGGCAAGCGAGCTGCTTTCCGTGTGCCTGGTTTCGGTCGCAGCCCGCAAACGGGACATGAGCGACATGATAAAAAGCGACACAACAACAGCGCGGCCCAAGCTCGCAACCCAATGAATAACAAGGGAAATGTCGAACCTGCTTGAAACCGGCTCCAGAGTCTTTTCCAGCGTTTTTTACGTATCGCAGTGCCTGAAATACTAAGATACTAAAAGGCAGTGCCTGAAAAATGAGAAGAGATAATATAAAAGAGACAGTAGCAGAGCACATTAAGCACCCTGACAAAACCTCTTCACAACCCTCTAAGCTCATATAAGGCACCGCATAAGGCGCCATAAAGCACTACAAATATCCTGAAACACGCATAAATCACGCGTCATCCATGCATCAGGCACGTATCGCAATTTTGTAAAGCCTTATATTTCATCAAATTTTTTGTGAATAGTCAATGGTTTAGGTGGGTTTTCCAATAATATTTGGCTTTCTGTTGTCAAGTGTCTGCTGGTGGGTATGTCCGATTTGCGAAGATTCGCGGCAAGATGATGAAAAATTGCTCCAGATAACGTCTTATTGCTAGATGTTCCGATGTTTTTTACGGCAAAGCGCGGTCGCTGTGGAAACTTTGAAACAGCCGGGCTGCCTGTGGATAACTTTGTCCGAATCAGGGTAAAATAGGATGTTTTCAGATTGACGTCGATATGCAAGAGTTTTGGCAATCCTGCGTGCATTCCCTGGCCCAGGAACTCCCCCCCGAACAGATGAAGGCATGGGTGCATCCCCTGTCTTTTCTCAGTTTTGATGAAGAACTGGGCGAAGTTCGCGTGTCCGCGCCAAACGCCATCAAACAGAACTGGGCACGCACCAACTATACGCAGCGCATCCAGGAACTGGCCAGCAACTGGTTCAATCGGCCCGGTATCCGGGTCATCTTCCAGGTAGCGCGGCGCGACCATCATGTGTCCCAGGTGCACGGCCCGGCCGTGTCGCCACCGGCCGGTATGCCTGCTGGTCCAATGGCTGGCGCTCCGGCACCCCGTGAGTACACCAACGGCGCAGCTACTCAGCTCAATGGCCATGGCGCCAGCGCAGCGCTACATGCGGCAACCCGGGCGACAACGGCTGTGGAGCCGGCGGCAACGGGCAAAGAGCCCGTGGTTATTATCGAGACGGTTGGACAGGCGCCTGAAGACCACGTGTACAAACGTTCGCACATGAATGCGAATCTTACGTTCGAAAGCCTGGTCATTGGTAAATCCAATCAGTTGGCCAACGCCGCCTCTGCACAAATCGTTGAAAATCCTGGCGTCTCTTCGTATAACCCGTTCTTTTTGTATGGCAGTACGGGTTTGGGCAAGACGCACCTGATGCACGCCATCGGTAACGCGCTATTTAAGGCCGGCAAGGTCAGCCGCGTTCGGTATATTCACGCTGACCAGTATTATTCCGACATGGTCAAATCGTTCCAGACCAATACTTTTGATGATCTGAAACGGTATTATCATTCGCTGGATCTGTTGCTGATCGATGACATCCAGTTTTTTCGCAAGAAAGAGCGCACCCAGGAAGAGTTCTTTCTGCTCTACGAAACCATGGTGCAGCGCGGCCGGCAAATCGTGATTACTTCCGATACCTATCCACGCGAATTGCAGGACATCAACAGTCGGCTCACCTCGCGTTTTGATTCAGGCCTCACCGTACAGATCGAGCCGCCCGAGCTGGAAATGCGGGTCGCCATCCTGTTGCGCAAGGCCGAAGAAAAAACTTCCATCATCCTGAAGGAAGAAGCGGCGTTCTTCATAGCGAAGCATTTGCGCAGTAATGTCAGGGAACTGGAGGGGGCGCTGTCCCGGGTCTCGGCTTATGCTGGCTTTCATGGCGTGAAAATTATCACGGTCGAATTTTGCAAGGAAGCGCTCAAGGATTTGCTGTCGGTATCAATCGGTCAGATTACCATCGAGAACATCCAGAAGACGGTGGCCGATTTTTACAAGCTGAAGGTCCAGGAAATGTACTCGAAACGTCGGCCGGCTAATATTGCCATGGCCCGGCAGATCGCCATGTACCTGGCCAAAGAATTAACGCAGAAAAGCCTGCCGGAAATTGGAGATTCGTTCGGCGGCAGAGATCACACAACGGTGCTGCATGCTGTTCGCAAAATTACGGAACAGCGTGCCAAGAACGCCGAGTTGAATCACCAGTTACACGTATTGGAACAAACCTTAAAAGGATAATCATGCAACTGTTACAAGCGAATCGCGATGCGCTGCTCAAACCGCTGCAAACGGTCGCCGGGATTGTAGAGCGCCGGCACACGATGCCGATCCTGGCAAATATTCTGTTGCGTAAAGAGGGGAATAAAATTGCGTTTGTGGCAACTGACCTAGAGGTCCAGATCACCACGCATGCCGACTTCGGCGTGGGTGACGATGTGGAGTCTACAACGGTTGCCGCACGCAAGCTGCTTGACTTTGTACGCGCACTGCCAGCAGCCAATGAGGTCAAGCTCAAGTTGCAGGACGGCAAACTAGGCATTCAGTCCGGTAGAAGCCGCCTGGAGCTGCAAACCCTGAATGGGTCAGAGTACCCGACCGTGTCGGTACCCGAGAGCTGGAACGTGTCTTTCACGATGCCGCAAAAGGCATTGCGCAAGCTGTTTGGCATGGTGCACTTTTCCATGGCGCAGCAGGACATCCGTTATTACCTGAACGGTACGCTCATGGTGTTCGAACCTGGTATGGTGCGCGCCGTGGCCACCGACGGTCACCGCCTGGCCCATGCCGCTGAAGATATCGAAGGCATCCAGTCGTCCAGCGAAGTCATCCTGCCGCGCAAAACCGTTCTGGAAGTGCAGCGCTTGCTGGACGACAGCGACGAGCCGGTCAATATTGATGTATCGGCCAACCAGATCCGTTTCACTTTTGGCGACATCGAACTGATTTCCAAGCTTGTCGAAGGCAAGTTCCCCGACTTCAAGCGGGTTATCCCCAGCGATTACACGCGTCATTTCAACGTCAATCGCGAAGCGCTGCAAAGCAGTTTGCACATTGCTTCCATTCTGATGACAGACAAGCTCAAAGGCATCAAGCTGAACCTGGAAAACAATCTGCTGCAAATGAAATATATCAATGCAGATCAGGAAAATGCCCAGGACGAAATCGAGATTGATTACAGCTTTGAGCCGCTCAGTGTTGGCTTTAATGTGACCTACCTGCAGGACGTGCTTTCCATGGCGAAAACCGATGAGATCATTTGGTCGGTCAAGCCTGATGTCAACGCCTCGGCGCTGATTACCCTGCCAGATGAAAAGCACTTCAAATACGTTGTCATGCCAATGCGTATCTAAAAATCGTGACAGCCGGCCCAATCTTTGCCCTGCAAAGGGGTGGCCGGTTATTGTTCACAGCGGGGCGCGTATCGCGACACGCGCCGGCAGAAGATTTTAAATTTCAATTGAAATATTGTCGCTGCGTTCAGGCAGTCGCTCCCGCCAAAGCAGTTAATTAATAGAAGAGTTACCAAAACTATGTCAGAAAATACCCAGCCAGTTCAGGAAAACGAATACGGCGCCGATTCCATCAGAATGCTCAAGGGCCTGGAGGCCGTGCGCAAGCGCCCCGGCATGTACATTGGCGATACATCGGACGGCACCGGTCTGCACCATATGATTTTTGAAGTGGTGGACAACGCGATCGACGAAGCACTGGCGGGATATTGTGATGATATCGTGGTAACTATTCACACCGATAATTCCATTTCCGTGACCGATAACGGTCGTGGTATTCCAACTGACATACACAAGGGTGACGAATTTCACCGCAGCGCGGCTGAAATCGTGATGACAGAGCTGCACGCCGGCGGTAAGTTCGATCAGAACTCCTATAAGGTGTCAGGCGGTTTGCACGGCGTGGGTGTATCCTGCGTAAACGCATTGTCCGAATGGCTGCGTTTGACCATTCGTCGCAATGGTCAGGTCCATCAGATGGAATTTCAGCGTGGCGCGCGCGTAGAGGCCCTGAAGGTGGTTGGCTCGACCGACAAAACCGGTACTGAAGTGCGCTATCTGGCAGATGGTCAGATCTTCGAGAACATTGAATATCATTACGAGATCCTGTCCAAGCGATTGCGTGAACTGTCATTTCTGAACAACGGCGTCAAGGTTCGTTTGATTGACGAGCGCCAGGGTAAGGAAGAGAACTTTGCGTTCTCTGGTGGTGTAAAAGGGTTTGTCGAATATATTAACCGCACAAAAACCGTATTGAATCCGAATGTCTTTGCCGTCTCTACAGAGTCGCAGGGTGACGGTCCAAGCATCACCGTTGATGTGGCCATGCAATGGAATGACAGTTATGGTGAAAGTGTCTTGTGCTTTACCAACAACATTCCACAACGCGATGGTGGTACTCACCTGACTGGCCTGCGTGCTGCGATGACACGTGTCATCAACAAGTACATTGCCGACAACGAAATGGCTAAAAAAGCCAAGGTTGATACCACCGGCGACGATATGCGCGAAGGCTTAAGCTGCGTGCTGTCGGTCAAAGTGCCCGAGCCCAAATTCAGCTCGCAGACCAAGGAAAAGCTGGTCTCCAGTGAAGTGCGCCCGGCGGTGGAAGAGGCCGTGGCCCGCACGCTGGAAACCTGGCTGCTTGAAAATCCCATCGATGCAAAAGCCATTTGCGCCAAGATCGTGGATGCAGCAAGGGCCCGCGAAGCCGCGCGCCGCGCACGCGAGATGACTCGTCGCAAAAGCGTACTCGAGGGCGCTGGCCTGCCCGGTAAACTGGCCGACTGTCAGGAAAAAGACCCCGCCAAATCTGAAATCTATATTGTGGAGGGTGACTCTGCGGGTGGTTCGGCCAAACAGGGGCGCGATCGCAAGTTTCAGGCCATTCTGCCATTGCGCGGAAAAGTGCTGAACGTGGAAAAAGCGCGCTTTGACAAACTGATTGCCAGTGAACAGATCACAACTCTGATTACCGCATTAGGCACCAGCATCGGGCCGGATTTCAATGTGGAAAAACTGCGTTATCACCGCATCATTATCATGACCGATGCCGACGTTGACGGCGCGCACATCCGCACACTGTTGCTCACACTGTTGTATCGCCAGATGCCTGAGCTGGTCGAGCGTGGTTATGTTTATATTGCCCAGCCGCCGCTTTACCGGGTCAAATGGGGCCGTGAAGAACGCTATCTGAAGGACCAGGCTGAAGAGGCCCAGTTCATGATGCAGGTCGCACTCAAGGACGCCGGACTGGAGCCTCAGGGCGGCGCGGACGTGATTACGGGTGATGCCCTGGCAGAACTGGCTCGCCAGTATGTGATTTCCGACAGCGTGATTCATCGTCTGTCCAAAATCATGGATGTTGAGGCCCTGTCTGCGATTGCTGAAGGGGTGGTGATTAATCTGGAAGACGACGCGTCTGCCAAAGCGTCTGCCGAACAGATGCAGGCTGCCTTGCACGATCCAATACATCCACTGGCGGTCACTGTCACGGCAGAGTTTGATCAGGAAACCGAGAAGTACCGCCTCGTGTTGCGTCGCATGCATCACGGCAATATCAAGGTCACTGTATTTGACAGCCGCTTTGTCGACGGCACCGATTACGGCGTCATGTCACGTGCTGCGCATACCTTCAACGGCCTGATCGACAAAGGTGCACGCGTTTACCGCGGGGAAGGCGACAAGCGCAAGGAGCAATACGTAAGCGATTTCCGAGAGGCCATCCAATGGCTGCGCGCAGAAGCCGATCGTGTGGTCAGCAAGCAGCGCTATAAAGGTCTGGGTGAGATGAATCCCGGCCAGCTGTGGGAAACGACCATGGATCCCAATGTACGCCGCCTGCTGCGCGTACAAATTGAAGATGCGATTGCCGCCGATGAAATGTTCACCACACTCATGGGTGACCAGGTCGAACCACGTCGCGCGTTTATCGAGCGCAATGCATTGATGGCGGGGAATTTGGATGTGTAGGTGTCGAATCTCACAATAAGTGCAATTGTCTCACAATTGATGCAATTGGAATCTCACAATTAATGCAAATATTCGGATTTGCTAATTAAATGAAAAATAGGCAGACATATCATAGATGTCTGCCTATTTTTTGTTGGTCGAAATTAAGAGCCAATTCACGGGAAAAGTTTATCTACCATCGCTGGCGATGGAGCTACCGATGATCTAAATGGCGCATGCTTACGAATGAATCGAGCAGTTTCCTGCAACTCGTGGTTATCGAGATACTTTGAAGTAAATGAGTCGTTGAACGAGTAGTTCATGTCGCGCAAATCGTTTAATCGAATTTCAATTTCCGAATAGACGCGATCCCAGTCGGCCAGGGTTTTAATCTCTGTAAGAGGGGGAACTAGAAATAGATTAAGTGAGTTGAAGGGGAGTTCCTCTAACTTCCGGGACAACAGTGTTGATCGGTCGTACACATGCTTTTGTTTTTGTTCCGTGTTTAGCGTAAGCCCTAGATTGGGCATGATCGGAAAGAACGCATTTAAATATTGAACCCCAAATTGATATAAATTGAAGTCTAAAACAGGCTTGTTGCCACCGAACCACTTTATCTTATTAAAAATTGTCACACGAATGATAGAAAAAAAGATCAAGCGAAGATTATTTATATTTGGAATATGAGCTCCAATTATTAATAACCCTCGATACAGTTGACGGGCTATACGATCCTCCAGAACGAACTCTCCCTTATGCTTAGCCAATTTAATCAAAATAACGAGTACGGCTAATGAATCCAGAGTCACATAACGAAGTACTTTATCTGTAAAGGAATCTCTGTATAGGTTTGTACGTAACCACCAATCTCTCGATAAGCGATTCAAATATCGACCTGAAAGCTTAGAGAAATAAAAATAGGCTTGTTCTTCCGATAACGTTTCGTGAAAGACAAGTTCCCAAAGCACGTTGCGGACAAGCCATTGGCTATCAGAGACCTTGGTTTCACACTTAATTTCTGCGTCTACATGGGGAAATTGCTCTCCATTGAACTGCTTATAGTACCTATTCGAAGCTCGATTCTCCGGACAATCAATGATTTCGTCAATGACTCTCTGCAGTCGCGAAGGACGAGAGCAACCCGTTCTTTTCATTAACTCAATACACCATAATGGAGGCACTAAATTGCAAATAATTTCGTGTCGAGTTTTCATACCAACGATTTCCGAACTTAAGAAAATAATAACATTATGATTGGATTAAAGAAATTATTTTTATAAGCCAAAAATGACACCTGAAAAAGACGGATGCTATTAGGACAGGTTTTCGGTATTCTATGAGAATTGAGTGTGACTTTATACGTCAAAGGCCTCACTTAACCGGAGCTAGTAGATGCAGAATGCGTATAGGTACAACTTGTCGATATACGAGCAATTGACTGAAAAGTATGGATACTTTATTCCTGCGTTGCAGGTATGGCGGCTGCTTGGCTATACGTCGACTGCAGCGTATCGAAAAGCACGGAGCAAAGGTACCCTTCCCATTCACGAGTTTGACTTGGAAAACAGAAAAGGCAAATTCGTTTCTACTGAGGAGGTTTCTAATTGGATAGAAAGCCAACTTTTACAGGAGAGACTATGAAATAAAAAAACCGACCAACTTTTACATTGCTCGGCTTTGCCTTCTGTGAGGAAGGAATTACTACTGTGTGGAAACTTTAGTATTCCTTTTCTCAGTGGCAAAGTCAAGCCAAATCTCAAATAAAAGCGAAATTTCTCGATAAAAATTTATTGAGAATAGGTACTCTTGCGCCTCAAATTTGCATTCCAAATGGAGTGTAGGGGAACCTGTTGCTCAAGAAAAGGAATTTACATGACGAATCGAAAAAATCTGCATAACCGTTATAGATTTCATACTCCTGCTCGACGTGTCGTTACGCCAAGTGGTGGTATTGTGCGGGGAAAATTCCCATCATTGAAGAATAACAGGATGGTGCGATATGAGGGTCTTATTGAAGCTGATGCGGTCATTAGCTTTGAATTAAATCCTTCGATTATCCACTATCGTGAACAGCCTTACAAAGTCAAATATCCGAGCAACGGAAAGCTTAGAACCTACACGCCTGATTTCGAGTTGCTTCTCTCAAACGGTGAAACTTTGCTGGTAGAGATTAAGCACTCAGAATTCATGCTGAGGCTTGAAAATAAAACTAAATATCAAGCAATAGCCGATTGGCTTCAGATTAAACGGACGCAATACACAATAATCACAGAACAAGAACTTCGAGTTGAGCCCCGGTTAGGTAATCTGCGATACATATATAGACAATTAAGCAAGAAACAACACTCGAGAACACGTCTCCAGACACTCATATCTTCATTTGAAGCGTACGAATTAAGCACGGTAGGTCGACTAAATGTCGCGGTTGCACCGTATCAACTGACTGCTTTTGATTTTCTCGTAGCTGGAATGGTTAGTTGCTGTCTTGATGAACCCATTTCCAATTCAACCCCGTTAACACGACCTGAGGAGAACGAAAATGGCTGGTTTTACATTTGCAAGAAATGCTGCTTTTAATTGGCATGGGCGTCCTTATCGTATTGAACAGATTAACCCAGATGGGTCATTTGTACTTCATTGTTTAGAGGACGGCAGTATATCGAGTGCTGAGAAAAATAAACTATTTGACGCATACCTAAATTCGGAACTTGAATTTACGATCTCGCCAAAGGACGAAGACGCAAATACATTTTGTCGTCCTTTTGAAGAAATCGGTGAAAGTAAGACTATGGAGATGCGGCGTCGAATGGCTTATATCAATGGTCTACGCGAATTAGGGGGTAAGGAGAATACTGTAGGTGAGATTGAGCAAATGATACAAGCGATTTCGATATCGATTAATGATAGTAATCCTCCATCCTACGTTACGCTCACTCGGTGGCAGACCCGAAACCATTTTGCAGGGGGAGATGTTCGCTCGCTTGTTCCTCGGACTGATAACCGAGGCCCTAAATGTAGATACCAGAATATACAAATAATACGACTATTCGAAGAGTCAATTATCGAAGCGTTCAAAAAAAGTCCGAAATCTACGATAAAAGATGTACGAGTAAATCTGTCGAGAAAGCTAAAGGTAGAAAACGAATTTCGTCCGAAAGAGCTCCAACTAATATTACCCTCTAGGGCCACCTGCTACCGAATGCTGGATGACCTAGATCGATTCGAAGTTGCTGTTTTGCGGGATGGTAGGCGGCTAGCGTCACGGAAGTACAAGCTAGTTGGAAAAGGCGTTCAGACTACAAGGATACTTGAACGCTACGAGATTGATCATACTCCCATGGACGTTTTTGTCGTGGATGAAAAAACGTTTCTCCCGCTAGGACGCCCTCTACTAACGATAATTCTTGATCATAATTCAAGAATGCCGGTCGGGTACTACATTAGTTTTAGCGCTCCTTCAGCTGCTGTAGTTCAGGCGGCATTGAAGCACGCAATTCTTCCGAAAACACTCATAAAGGTACCTGGACTTCAGACTCAAAATGAATGGATGTGCTGGGGTATACCAGAGCAGATAGTGGTCGATAATGGACTTGAATTTCATGGTAGCGCCATGGAGTACTTGGCTTTCAACTTGTATATCCAACTTATGTTCTGCCCAAAGCATGAACCTCAGTTCAAAGGAGCGGTCGAGCGCTATATTAAAACGATTAATTATCAATGCGCGCATCTACTGCCTGGCATGGCATTTGCAAAATACTACGAGCGGAAAGACTATGACCCACTGAAGCATGCCGTCTTTACTCTAAATGAACTAAAGGCGATTGTTGAAAAATGGATGCTCGATGACTATGCACAATCTATCCATGGTGGCTTAGGAGTGTCACCTTATTCGAAATGGAAAAAAGGCCTGGAAACGGTTACGCCCAATCTACCGAAGGACATTGATCAGCTCTCACCGGTATTTGGTATTCCTATGATTCGTAGCCTTAGAAAAGATGGGATCTTGGTCAATAGAATTCGTTACTCGGATAGTGCCCTACAGCCTATTATCTCAAAGTACGGCCCTGGAGTGCGAGTAACGGCAGTCTATGATCCACATGATCTGGGTCAAATTCGAGTCTTTGAGCCAAATAATAATGAACGATATGTCCGCGTGAATGCGGTTAATTTCGAGTACGCAAATGGGCTTACATCAAATCAGAATGAAGTCATTCAGAAAAAACTGAGAGACGACGGGAAAGATTCGAGCGACTCGAATGCAATTATGAAAGAGCGAATTGCGCTGCAAGAGTTTATTGAGGGCTGTATGCAAAACCGAAAACATTCGGTTCGTCGTAAAGCTGCTCGGATAAAGTCACCGGTAATAGTAGGTCAACATGGCAATACTGCCGAAAAGAAAGCTCGCTCCGTTCCCAGCAGAGATAGGAGTAAAAAGTACGATCGACCATCGTCGAGAAGTGAGGGCTCGCAGATGAATACTTTTAAATTCGTGAGGAATGAAAAATGAACAAAGCGCAATTGCATCAAGCCATCTACGATCTTGAGACCCAGTATGTAAATTACGATGGCTTTCGTACTGTAACTGAAAAAATGAACGATGTGTTGTCTCTCTATCGCGCTACTGGATACGTCAAAAATCTCTGCATTGTGGGAGAATCTGGTACTGGAAAAACTAGCGCGGCGGAGCTACTTAAGCAAAGTAATCCAGACGCTGAATTACCTGAATTATCAGTTCGGACGATAGTTTATGTCGAAGTGCCATCAGTTGGGACAGTTAGTGCACTCGCGTATCAAATATTGGCTGCACTTGGCGATCCATATCCATCAAAAGGGCTGATTCCGGAACGAACTCGTCGAATCCAAATCCTTCTGAAAGCGTGTAAAACAGAGATGATCCTGCTCGACGAGGCGCAGCACGTCTACGACCGAGGTCAACGTAAGTCCCATTATGCAACATCAGATTGGCTAAAAGGATTGTTGGACGCAATCGGCATACCACTGATACTTCTAGGTATTTCGAGGCTCGAGATGCTATTGGACGTGAACGAGCAACTGCGTCGTCGGTTTGAATCTCCAATAAATTTAACCAATCGAGCGTATTCCGAAATCGAATCAGAAACATATGAAATTGTGAAATTGCTTGCCCCGTCAATGATTATCCCACTGTCGGCGGATGATCTGCGGGGTAACGATGCTGCAGCCAGATTCTATTTTGCCACCGATGGCCGAGTTGCATATATCAAAAAATTGCTCATAGCTGCCATGGAAGTGGCCTTCGATTCAGGAGAGAGTGTGGTTTACATATCAACGATTGAGCGAGCATTCTCTGAAAAAATTTGGAGCGCAGGGGTCGATAAACTCAATCCATTCAGCCCAGATTTTGCGTTCAGACGGTTGGATAACGTCGGGGAGCCCTTTTGTCAGGATAGAGTGATATGAACCTTACTCCGTTTTCTCGATACGCTGTTCGACCGCATTCGCTCCCTGGTGAAAGTATTCTCGGCTATATCTACCGATATATGTCGGCAAATGGTCATGTATTACGAGAAAACGGATATTACCAGACAGCAAAAAAGATGCTTATGGCGAGAAGCATTAATCAATTCGAAAAGTGTATTGATATTCTTAGCCAAGCTATCGATGATGAGTGTCTTATTGACTCAATTTTTTGGAGGGACTACAAGTGCCTGAACTTTGGAGTTTCAGAGAAATTGATGGGTTTCAGGGCGCATACTGTTTGGTATTGCCCACATTGCTTGTGCGAGAATAGATATCATCTCTCCTGTTGGCAGGTCTTTGGCATACAGTCGTGCCCTTATCATGGAGTTTTGCTATCAAGTACCTGCCCCGAATGTGGGAAAACACTTGCTTGGACTTCCCTTTTGCCGAATTGGAGTTGCAGTTGCGGATGCAGGCTAACAGATCGTACAACCAATGTACGTAAAGTGCATTGGAAAATCCAAAAGAGGGATCCGATTCAGTATCTTTCCCCGCATTTAAGACCTTCTGCAAAATATGTTGATAATTTCAATACGTTCAAGCTAGATCAAACGGAAGTAATAAAGCTGGTGGTCGCAAAAGACTTGGCCGAAAATAAGCATCATGATGAATGTAAACACACTTCAAAAGCAGGCACTCGGCTTGCTTTTCAATTTGTCCGGTATCTATATTTCTGGCAACGAAAAGATCTTGGATATCAGAGAGCCAAAAATATAGATCTAACGTTCTTATCGCTTTGCCATAAAAATCCAGGATATATGGGGGAGCAAATAGGTCGTAACCAGAGCGCCACATTCCGTATCTATCGATGTGGCCATTTTTCCATCCATTTTCTAGAGTCAATTCCTGAATCAGCGTGTGCTGCATTTGTTGAGTATTGTGCTGTTTGGTGGAACAGAAATTGTCACAAATTAAGATATCTAAAAGCGTCAGAGACACAAAGTCGGGATCATCTACCAATACCAGCTGTAGCAATAATTTCAGGGCATAAGGAGGAGCAGGTTTTTGAATTACTGGAAAGTTTGTTGATTGTTGCGATTCTGGGCTATGACGTCGATGATCTTGACCTGTGTAAATCGCATTGGATTATCGCCGACGCTATAAGTCTTCCCTCAAATAATAGCCCCCTTAATGAGTTAATCGACTATTTCATGAGGTGCACGGAAGAACGACTAGAAAAATGGAATCAGTACTTGAAAGAGGATTTGAAGCGGTTGGAATCTAAGTTTGAATTCACTTATCTCGGGTTTCTCAATTGAACTCTAGGAATTTTTTAATTCGACCGTCTCCTCAAATGCAGGAATTGACGGATGGTTATGCACATAGGTTACTGAGAGTGAACGGATTTTATGACACTCGAGGATTTTTTTATGCTTCGGATTCGTATGAATTTCTTAAGGAGCATATGCCAGCTGATTGGGATAAAAATGTACATTTATTTGATAGGTCCAAGTATTCCTCGGAGAAGCTGTCTGGGCTAGCACAACAAAGAGTATTTACCCCTCATATAAGGTGGTGTTGGCGTTGTTTAGAAGAAAGTCAACACTGGCGGGGTGAGTGGATACTTCGCACATCCGTAATCTGTGTTCATCACAAATGTCGACTTGAAGATCGCTGTGTCAATTGCGTATCTACTGCTGTCGTATCAGCCCATCCGGAGAAGTGTCATTGCTGTGGAACGGCACGTAGAAGTGCCAGCACGCAACAAATTTCTGAAGATCTATTGCGATTTCAGAAGTTTCTGTATGACTGGCGAGAGACAGCCCCGGAGCAGAGGTGTTTGTTCGGCCTGGATTTCTACCAGACTGCAAAGTTGATTTTTTACCTAGGGCAGTTTGACCTTGGCGTTGTACCGGCAAAGATGCGATTTCGTGTAGAGGATCGTACGGTTGAAAATGATTATTTCATCCTTAAACGGGCAATAAAAGCGATATCGAATTGGCCTCGCGGGTTTACACGGCTAGTTCAATCCATTCAACCTGAACGGACAACTAATAGTCTTAAAAAGGATTTCAGATCCTTCTATTTTGTGCTTTATCGATCCTTGAAGGAACCCTGCTATCAGTTCGTTAGAGATGTCTTTGAGAAATACATTAATGACTGTTGGACTGGCGTAATAAGTGCAAGAAATACCTTGTTCTCCAAGAGTGCTCGCCAATCCCATCCGCGTCAGACGTTAGCTGGAGTTGCAAAAGCAGCTGGTATAGAAAACGCTACAGTTTCTCATTTGGCTAAAGCAAACTTAGTGCCGCATAATGTAGTAAATTTCCCTACCGGACGGCGATCGTTATCCGTTGACAAAAACCTTCTGAGCTCGCTTTCGTCTAGTCAAAAGGACCGTCTTACATTAAATGAAGCGGCGTTATTCCTGAAAATTCCAAGGCGTCGTTTGCGTATTTTGTTGGATAACGGAGTGGTGAAGGCACGGTTGTCTCCAGTAATTCATCAAACAGCGTCTTGGCATATTTCTAAGCGTGAAGTCTGCAGGTTATTGTTTACTTCCACGCAACGATCAACCTTCAAAAGCGTATCGTTAAATCATATTTTTAGGTATAGCCGATTAACGGATCACGAGTTCGTGGGGCTGGTAAACTCGCTGATAGATGGTGCGTTAGGCTCGGTGGGAATCAATAGACGAATCAAGTTGGGTGAAGTAGTGCTGGAGAAGCAAGGCTTTCAGACCTGGTTGCACAAATTCCGAAATACTAACACCGGCACGGTATCGATTGATGAAGCAGCTAGAAAATTAGGTATCAAGCAACAAGTTGCTTATGAGCTCGTTCGATCTGGATTGTTAGAAACAATCAGTTGCAAAGCTGATAGTCGAAGGGTCGCTCTTGAGACGCTAAATGAATTTCAATCTGAGTATGTAGCTCTTGCTGAGCTAGCGAGAGTAAATAAATGCTCACCTCGCGCTATGAAAAGGTTTTTGAGCTGCTCTCCAGTCACAGGACCGGAAGTAGATGGCAATCGGCAGTATTTCTACCGAAGAAGCGACTTAGTAAACTTTGATGCATTCTAGAATGGGAGAGTTTGCTCCTGATACCGTAAAAGGGGAAAATTCTAACACTCAGAATTTGACACTATCTATAAATAGCCTGCCAGTGCCCCCAGCAGCGTATCACCACTTTTGCGGTCTAACCATCTTGCCTCCATTCCAAAAGCTATGGGCCCTTCCAGGTCGCAACGCTTACTGTCCCCGATGAAAAGCACTTCATTGGGTTGGCACGAGAGTTGATCACATACTTTGCTGTAAATGGCGGGCTCGGGCTTGGCAGCGCCGACCTCGAAACTTAGGATATGAGCGTCCAAAAGGGGAAGTAGTTGTCTCACTACGGGCCCATATGCAGCCGCTAAATTCGAGCAGACAGCCATTCGCTTGCCGTGCGTCCGTAATTTATCAAGTGTTTGCTGGACTTCCGGGAAGAGTTGAAGCCCAGAAAGCTCCTCATTGAGTTCGGCTTGAATGATGGGCAGCATATGGGACAATCCAAGTTCTGATGCAATGTCTGCTAGGCCAGCATTTCGCGTCAAAAACTGACGGCGCTCAGCCGCTCGATTATGTTCGCTTTGAGTTAAGTGTCGGTACGGATTGATAGGGTGTCCACCATATTTGATTAATGTACCAAATGCATCAAAGCAAACAGCTGAGATATGTTTCATGTTCGTCTACCATTGTGGAATATAACGGCAAATTTTAGTAAATGATTAGATGATACGCTTGCGGTGACGCTGTTAGTTAAAGTTAGTAATTCCACTTCTCAGACTCTCATGCTTTGCGTTTGATCACAAGGAGAACTGGATTTGAAAAACTTTACGTTTAATTGTTTTGTTAAACAAGGTATATATTTCACAAAATCGTCATAACCAATTTCTACCATGTAGCTTTCACACCACTCCCATAGAGTTGGAGGTTGGATGTCGAATCACGCTGATAATTCTATTAAACAGCCGAGCGACTGCCCGATGCGGGTAGCCCAATACGTGCGCATGTCCACAGAGCATCAGAGGTATTCGACAGAAAATCAATCGGCAGCTATTTCTGAATATGCAGCGCTGCATAACATGAGAATAGTTAAAACCTATGAAGACTCTGGGAAAAGCGGCCTAAATCTAAAGGGTCGAAACGGACTACAGGCATTACTACGTGATGTGGAACTGCCGTCCCCTGGATTTCAGGCCGTTCTCGTCTATGACATCAGCCGTTGGGGGAGATTTCCTGATCCGGACGAGGCTGCAGCATACGTACACGCGTGCAAAAGCCGAGGTATTCAGATCATATACTGCGCTGAGCCTTTCAATAATGACGGCTCTCTTCCCTCGACCGTTTTCATTGGCATAAAACGCAGTATGGCGGCTGAATATAGCCGCGAATTGTCGGTTAAGGTATTTAATGGCGCTTGCAATATCATTCGTCATGGATATCGTCAAGGTGGTGCTCCTGGCTTCGGACTGCGCAGACAATTGGTCGACGAAAATCACAACGCTAAAGGGCTCTTATCGCGGGGAGAAAATAAAAGCATTCAAACTGATCGTGTGATCCTAATACCTGGTCCAGAGCGGGAAATTGCCACTATTCACCGTATTTATAGACTTTTTCTTGAAGAAGGTATGCCTGAGCGCGTCATAGCATCAGTGCTTAACCGAGAAGGGATCTTAAACGACATAGGCACGCCTTGGACTAGGGGCACTATCCACCAAATTCTAACAAATGAAAAATATATCGGAAACAACGTTTACAACCGTTCTTCTTTCAAATTAAAGATTCAACATGTTCGTAATGCCCCAGAAGATTGGGTACGGAGGGATGGCGCTTTTGAAGCAATTGTTCCTATTTCTCTATTTTTGCAAGTACAAGCGGTTATTGCAGCAAGATCGCGGCATATAGATGATGCTCAAATGTTGAGCATGTTAAAGCTAACCTTGGCGAGACATGGAGCGCTTTCAGGGATGCTTATTGACGAAGAGGATGAGGTGCCTTCCAGCTCTGCATATAAGAGCCGTTTTGGAAGCTTGCTTAGAGCATATAGTCTCATCGGTTACAAGCCTAAGCGTGATTATGCCTATTTGGAAATTAATAGGGCTTTACGTCGGCGGCATCCAGAGTTGGTCGAAGAAATGACTTCTGAGATAGCGAAAACAGGAGGCAGGGTTGTGCGTAGTGCGGAGACGGACTTGCTTACGATAAACGGCGAATTCACGGCCTCGTTGGTAATCGCACGCTGTAAACCGACAAAAATAGGCAAATATCGCTGGTGTATCCGCTTCGATGCAAGTCTTGAACCCGATATTACTGTAGTTGCCCGAATGGAAGAATCCAATAGATACATTCATGACTACTATGTCTTTCCGGCGATTGATTTTAGTCCCAAGACATTACCACTTTTGGAGGATAACGGATTCACGCTTGACGCTTACCGTACAGATTCTCTGGACGGCTTTTATCATTTGGCAGGACGTGTACCTTTGAAGGAGGTTGCATGACTAAATCACATCAATCGGTAGAAATGATCCCCATTGATCAGATTTTTATTGCCAATCCACGATTGCGGAATCAGAAAATACATAAAACTATTACAGACAGCATTGAACAGATTGGGCTAAAGCGGCCTATCACCGTTAGACGAGTGTCGTCAGATAATGGGGACTTACCCTACGCTCTAGTTTGTGGTCAAGGTAGGCTTGAGTCGTGTAAAGAACTCGGACAGATCGAAATCGCGGCTCTCGTCCTAGATGTCGATGAAGAAACGGCTCATCTAATGAGTATCGTCGAGAACGTTGCACGACGTAATCCTAGGGCATCCGAGACTATGGAGCAAGTACGAGTACTCAAGCAAAGAGGATATACCGACGCTGATATTGGGACCAAATTGGGTTGTACGGCTTCATGGGTGAATAATGTCGCAAATCTACTTGAAAGAGGGGAAAAACGGCTTTTGGCTGCTGCTGAGGCTGGGCACATCCCCTTGCATTTAGCTGTCAGTATTTCTCGGGTCGACGACAGTGAGGCTCAGCAATTATTGCTTGAAGCCTACGAGAACGGAGATCTGAAAGGGCGCAAAGTGACAATCGTACGAAAAATTTTGGAGCAGCGGTCCCGTAGTGGGAAACAGGGTACTAATATTTTCTCCAGAGCGCAGAAAAACAAACCAATGACATCCGAAGATTTGATGAAAATTTATAAACGTGACGTAGAAATGCACAAGAGAATTCAGAAAAAATCAGAGTTCACACAGCAATCATTGCTATTAGTGAGGCAGATCTTTAAAGAATTGTTCGCAAATAAAGAGTTTCGCAGTTTGTTGAGAAAAGAGAAGCTGACCAGCGTTCCGCAACCGTTAGCTGATCTGTTACCTCAAGGCGGGCTAAGCAAATGACATCGCCGCCGCCAAAATCGATCCGCCTCGGATTTGAGCGGGACTGTATAGAAATCCCATTGGAGAAGTTACGCTATACAGTGGAATTACCAACAGGCATTAAAGAATCAATCACATACCGGCAAATACGCAGTTCTGTGCAGGTTATTGGCCTCGTTGAGCCAATTGTGGTGGTGCTGAACTCGAGTCAAAGAGATACTTTCCTGATATTAGACGGTCGTATGCGGGTTGAGGCGCTTCGAGATTTAGGGGAGCAACAAGCGCTGTGTTTAATTTCCACGGATGACGAAGGTTACACGTACAACAAGCGGGTCAATCGCTTATCGGTCGTGCAAGCCCACCGTATGATCGTGCGTGCAGCCGAGCGTGGCGTTTCGGTCAAACAGCTGGCGGAAGCCTTGAATGTGTCGACTGATGCGATTCGTCAGAAATTTCGCCTGTTGGATGGGATTTGTGATGAGGTCGTAACGCTGCTCGCCGAAAAGCCGGCTACATACGGAATGTTTCATGTACTGAAGCAAATGAGGCCCTTTCGACAGATCGACGTGGCGCAGTCTATGGTGAATCTCAATAACTATTCCCTTAAGCTTGCCAACGCCATGCTACAGAATACGCCCATTGAGCAATTAACGGAAAGAGCCGCCGCCAAAAATCAATCAACAGTTCCTAGTGAGGCAATTCGAAGACTTGAGCGTGAATTGGCCTCAATGCAATCGGACACGCGCCTGCTGGAAGAAGGATATGGACCGGCCAGCCTTGAATTGGAAATAAATAAATCCTACATTGAGGAATCACTATTGGAAAATGCTGCTGTGGTTCGCTGGTTAGCGAAAACGCATCCTGATTATTTGCAGCAACTTCAACGTATCGCAAATATCAAAGAGCTTCCAACGCAGTGAGTCTGTCGTCACGTCGGAACAGGTCGACGATAAAAAGACCGATTTTTTTGCAGAGTCATTATGTTTATAATAGGATTTAACAAATAACACTAGTCCACACAGAGAAGATGCCATGCTTTATATAGTCCTATTTCTATCCACCTTTGGTGCCATTATTGCGGTTGCCATGATGGGTTTTAATTGGCTCGATAAAAGGCAACGCGTAGACTCTGAACCGGTAAAGTCATTGGTGTTACCAAGTCAGTCCAAATTTGCAAAATATTTTAAGTGTTAAGTCAATCGCGATCCGCATTGATCAGATCTGGCTGGCGGTCTGAGCCGATAGACATGCGCGCCGGTACTGAGACAATCCTAGCCTGGGTCGTTTGAGTGTTTGGAGAGGTCCAACAGCATCAAGCTTATCTGTTCCTCAGACTTTTACGCACCAACTACATACTTTATGATAGATCTGCCTGTTTTGAGAAAATAAGGGTACGTTCCGGCTCAAACTCAATATTAGCAGCTCCTGGCATTGCTAGCGCGTCTGCTATATTACGCTTCTGCTTAGTAAGCTGTTGATAGAGCTTACTAAGCAATACATGAGCATGGTTACCACGATTTGTTATGAACACGGGACAACTATTAGCTGCTTTTTTGGCACGCGATATGTTTTGCTTGAACTCTCGACTGGATATGGTGGTCATCGTCATAGTTGTGGTTCCAATTACATGTACGTTGCAACATTCGTCAATTCAAGCACTGGTATGGCGCTTCCTGTCGATCAGCGTTTGTGCGTCATACATGACATCATGATGTGAGATCGGTGGTCGAGTGTCTTGGAGAGCCTCTTGTACCTTCGCCCTGAACCATCGATCGTAGGCTTCTGGATCGGCAATGAGACAGGCCGGCAGGCCTCCTTCTTTGGTAATACGAGTAAGTAGGATGCGTACGGCATCTGAGACCGTTAGACCGAAGTTAGCGAGATTTGCAGTCGCTTCTGCCTTAAGCTTGTCGTTCACGCGAACATGAAGCATTGAAGTGTGTGCGGGCACGGCTGTTTCTCCTACTTAGCGATCTCATTATTGTGTATCTCATTTGAGATGCGGTGAAGAGTCGTTGGCTACTATTCGTTCTATGTTTCTTCTTGATATCGATATTATTCTGAGTCATTGTAAGTGTCATCTGCTGGATTTCGGCCGCTAGGGTATCTGATTATCAGCCGCAGCTTGTGCTCCCATTGCCCAGCCTTAACACGCTGTTTCGCCAGGAGAAAGTCGCTTAGCAATTTTGTGCACAAAAAACCGATAGACTTTACTAGAATGCCCTTTATACCCCCTATTTTGCTAACTATTTGATATTATGTTTCAAATTGATACGGGGTGCCTTAGAGCCTTATATGCCACTATTTGAAATGAGCGGGGATAGTCTTACGCAGATCACGGGTCGAACCTTTACGGATCTGGGAATGACGGAACGAAATAATCTCCAGCGTGCAATCCGAGCTTCCATTGAGGCCATCACACCTGGCATAAGGACTATGGTTCTGGCCGAGGAGTTTGGCGACTGGGTTGGCGCCAATCGCCGTATCGATCTTCTCTGCCTGGACGAAGACGCTAATCTGGTTGTTGTCGAGCTCAAGCGAGAAGGCGCCGCTCACATGGAGTTGCAAGCGCTACGCTACGCCGCCATGATTTCCACCATGCGGTTTGACCAGGCTGTTGACGCACATCGCCAATACTTGCGTGCCATCGGATCCGAAGGTGATGCTGAAAAAATCATTCGGGATTTTCTGGACGTGGATGAAGATGAGCAGGCGGCACTGTCTCCTAAAGTCCGAATTGTGTTGGCTGCTTCAGACTTCCATTCTGAGCTGACTACCGCAGTTCTTTGGCTTAATGACCAAGGGTTGGACATTCGGTGCGTCCAGCTCAGCCCTCACGACCTGGGGAACCGTGTTCTGGTGGATATCCAACAGGTGATCCCACTTCCTGAAGCAGCGGACTACCAGATTGCAGTTCGAGAGAAATCGCAGGAGCAGGTAGCCGCGGCGAAAACTACGAAGCGAGACCTGACTCGATATAACCTGTTAATTGGGGAAAAGGCCTTTACAAGATTGGCCAAACGCCGGCTGATTTATGAGGTAGTATCTGAGTTGGTTCGAAATCGAAATGTGTCAGTCGACCAAATCAAAGAGGCGACTTCGTGGCCTGCCATGTTCCTTGAGGCCAATGGGCATTTAGATTCTGGGGCACTTCTTGCGGCAAACCCGAGCGTTACGAATCCACGACGATACTTCATTTCGGACGGCGAACTCTTTTTTGAGAATAATAAGACCTACGCTATGTCCAACCAGTGGGGAAACGGCACCATTGAGGCTGTGAATGAGCTCATTGCACTGGCACCTGTGGGCCCAGCAATTGAATTTCAACCGACCAATAGGTCTTCGACCTCGTTAGCTGATAATGAGGTCGAATGAAAATATGTTGCTGTTAATGCATACGTGTAATAAAGGGTAGCATGACGTCAAATTTTGCCTCGATTATTTCTGGAATATCTTGCTGCGGGCCTACCGCGAGCTATGGGCAAGCAGTTTTGGTGTGAATATCGATTGATGAGTTGAAGATCGATATAAATCATGCTAAATCGTGTCAAAACCGCTATAATCCGTAGTTCGTACAAGCATCTACGGATTTGCCATCATGACCGACCGCTGGTTGAGTGTCGAAGAAATTACCGAACACCTCGGAGTCAGCAAGGACACCGTTTATGCTTGGATTGCCAAGCGCAACATGCCTGCGCACAAAGTTGGCAGGCTCTGGAAATTCCAGAAAGTAGAGGTCGATGACTGGGTTAAGGCTGGTGGTGCAAGCGACGGTGATGATGTCAGGCCGGTGCAGAACGATGGATGAGCGCTATCGCCTCTCGTTCACCACAGGGGGCCTGTTCCTGCTGGAGGCACCATTGGTCGCCGAACGTTATTTGGCCTCCAAAGATTGGGGGCTGACCCGTTTGCAGGTGCGTGACGGTAACTTGCTCCAAGTCAGGACCGCAGCCGCATCCACACGTATTAGCAAGGAGCTGGTCGCTCGTCTCGAACTACTCGACCAGGCGGAGTTGGAGTTCCTTCTCGACTGCAACTTACGCGAGCGAACCTACCTCCTTTGGGTTGCCGCCTGCCGACGATATTCCCTTATTCGTGAGTTCGCCAAAGAAGTGCTACGTGAGCACTTTCTCCTCTTGCGGCGGCAATTGACGACTAGTGATTACGATGCCTTTGTCGGCAGCAAGGCGCTATGGCATGCCGAGTTGGACGAACTTGCGTTTTCCACTCAGCGCAAGCTGCGACAGAATCTGTTCCGGATGCTGCGTGAGGCAGATCTGGTATCCGAGCAACTGATAATTCAACCTGTTGTGCTGACTCCGCTGTTTGCTCAATTGCTGGCTCGGCGCGGTGTTGAGCAGCTTCTGGTGTTTCCGGCAAGCGACCAAGAAATCAAGAGGTGGCTGCAATGAGCCATAAGATCAGCCAGCAATCCCTGGCTCAACGATTCGATCACCTGTTCAGGATTATTAGTAGCCAGCGTTTCTTGCAAATGAAGGGGCTGAACAATGACTTGCCTTTTTATATTTGCGAGTTCAGGGCTTCGGAAGCCTTTGATATGCAGCGTCTGCAACAACAACTGATCAATACGCTGGCTGGTGTGCAAATCGAATGCTTACAGGGCCGAGGCGTTAAAGTGATGGAAATCAACTTGTACGACCTGACCATCGACATGCTCAAGGAGCGCGAGGGTAGCAGCGAAGGTTTCCGCCTGTGGGACGAGATCCTCGCCGTCGAATCCGAGGTCGAAAAAGACGCTTTGCAAGAGCTGCTGCAAAACGTCCTGGACATCAAAGGGCACTTGATTCCGGAGATCGGCAAGCGATTGACGCAGGCTGATTATGACGTGCTGTTTCTTACCGGCATCGGTGAAGTGTTCCCCTACATCCGTTCGCACAATGTCCTGAACAACCTCCAGAGCACGGCGAAAAACAAGCCCACCGTGATGTTTTTTCCTGGCGAATACCGTTTTTCACTGGAGCAAGGCGCGTCGCTGGAGCTATTTGGGCTGTTACACGACGACAAATACTACCGCGCATTCAATATTTTCGAAATTCAGGCTTGAGGAAGGATCAGATGGAACTTAAAGGCATTTTCAAGAGCCCTGTCAGTCGACCGATCGAAGGGGTCATCAAGGCTGACGATGAGGCCAGCCTGTATACCGAGCTCAGTGAATACGTCCTGACCGACGAAGTCGCCAAGCGGCTCGAACACTTCCTCGATGCCTATAGCGACTACCAGGTAGCCAATGGCGTCTGGGTGTCGGGATTCTTCGGCTCCGGCAAATCCCACTTGCTGAAGATGTTGGCGTTACTGCTGGAAAATCGGGCGGTTGATGGCAGTACGGCACTAGATATCTTTCTACCCAAAATCCCTCAGGATGATGAATTGCTTCGGGCCAAACTGAAGCAAGCGGTAGCTATTCCCTCCAAGAGCATTCTGTTCAATATCGACCAGAAAGCCGACATCATCAGCAAAACGCAGGTTGATGCTCTGCTGTCGGTGTTCGTTAAGGTGTTCAACGAAACCTGCGGCTACTATGGCAAGCAAGGCTACATCGCTCAGTTCGAACGCGATTTGGATGGGCGTGGTCAGTTCCAGGCGTTCAAGACTGCTTACCAGGCTTTGGCCAATAAGCCCTGGGAGCGGGGGCGTGAACAAGCCTTATTGGAGTCCGGCAATATCGCCAAGGCCTATGTTCAGATCACTGGCGAAGACCCCGCCTTTGCCAAAGGTATTCTCGACAAGTACCGCACGCAGTACAGCGTTTCCATCGAGGATTTTGGCAATCAGGTCAAGTCCTGGCTGGACAAGCAGCCGGCCAATTTCCGGCTGAATTTCTTTGTTGACGAAGTCGGGCAATACATCGCCGACAACACCAAACTCATGACCAACCTGCAAACGGTGGCTGAGAGCCTGGCAACCAAATGTCAGGGTCGAGCTTGGATCATCGTCACGGCCCAGGAAGACATGAGCGATGTGCTTGGCGACATGAGCAAGCAGCAAAGCAATGACTTTTCCAAGATCCAGGCTCGCTTTGCCAATCGCCTCAAACTCACCAGCGCCGATGTGGCCGAAGTGATCCAGAAGCGTCTACTGACCAAGAATGACGTGGGCCGACAGTTACTGAAAGATGTCTACGCGCAGCAGGTCAATAACTTCAAGACCTTATTCGACTTTGCCGACGGCGGCCAGAGCTACCAGAATTTCCGTGACGAGGAACACTTCACTTACTGCTATCCCTTCGTGCCGTATCAGTTTCCGTTGTTCCAGGCGGCTATTCGTGGACTGTCGTTGCACAACGGATTCGAAGGCAAGGCCAACTCGGTCGGGGAGCGTTCCATGCTGGGGGTGTTCCGCGACGTGGCCATGGCGATCGAGAATGAAGCGGTCGGCCAACTAGCTACCTTTGATCGCATGTTCGAAGGTATTAGGGGCGCGTTGAAAAGCGCGATTCAGAGTGCCGTCAACAATGCCGAGCGACATCTGAACGACGACTACGCCGTGCGCGTGCTTAAGGCCTTGTTCCTGGTCAAGTACGTAAAGGAGTTCAAAGCCACCCAGCGCAATCTCGGTGTTCTGATGCTGGAGAACTTTGGCGAAGACGTTCCCGCCCAGCGCAAGAAGCTGGAAGCGGCCCTCAGCAAGCTTGAGCAACAAACCTACATCCAGCGCACTGGCGACCTCTACGAGTACCTGACTGACGAGGAAAAGGACATCGAGGAAGAGATCAAAAGTACCGAGGTCGAGTCCACGGAGATCGTCAAGGAACTGGAGTCCCTGCTGTTCGATGGCGTGATCAAGCAACGCAAGATCCGCTATGACAACGGCCAGGACTATGCCTACACCCGCAAGATGGATGACCGCGTGTTCAGCCGCGAAGTCGAGCTGACCATCCACATCATCACTCCGTTGAGCGACAACTTCGACAACCTGCAAGTGCAACGCATGCAGAGCATGGGGCGCGACGAATTGCGTGTGGTGCTGCCCGCCGATGCGCGTTTCATGCAGGATCTGACCTTGCATAAGCGCACCGAAAAGTATATCCGCCAGAACAGCAGCACACAGCAGGAGGCGGTTAAACGTATTCTCGATGCCAAGGGGTTCCAGAATACCGAGCGCCTGGCCGAATTGCAGGAGCGCGCCAAGTTCCTGCTGGGACAGGCCACGTTCATCATCAACGCCACCGACATAGAAATTTCCAGCACGGACGGCCAGACGCGTGTGCTCAAGGGTTTCTTCCAGTTGATCGAAGCCACCTATCCCAATCTGCGCATGCTGCGTGACCATCCCTATGCCGAAAATGACATTGGCAAATACTTGAGCCAGGCTCAGGATGGCTTGCTGGGCAACGGAGCCACTAACCTTACTGAGCCGGAGCAGGAGCTGCTGGCCTTCATTCAAAGCAACGCCAAGGCCGGCGTACGCACCACGGTAAAGAGCTTGCTGGAGCGTTTTGAGCGCAAGAGCTACGGCTGGTACTACGCAGCGATCCTCTGCAATCTGGCCCTGCTCTGCGCGCGTGGCAAGGTGGAGGTTCGGCAGGATAGCAACGCACTCGAGGGCGACGCCCTGGAGCGCAGTTTGCGCAATACCAACACCCACGCCAGCCTGGTGCTGGAGCCGCAGATCGAATTCAGTGCCTCCCAAGTACGCCACCTCAAGGACTTCTTTGCTGACTTCTTCGATCGGCCAGCCGCCAGCAACGAAGCCCGAGCCCTGGCACGCGAAACAGTAGACGAGCTCAAGAAGTTGGAAGGCGAACTGGCGACGCTGCATGCGCAAAAGGCTCAATACCCCTTCCTTTCCGCGCTGGGCGGTGTCTTGGCCAGTCTCAAGGAAATCGCAGGCAAAAATGCAGCGTGGTTCTTCACCGATCTGACCCGGGCGGACGATGCCCTGCTCGACACCAAGGAGCAGTTGATCGAGCCGCTGCGGCGCTTCATGCACAGCCCGCAGAAAACCATCTACGACCAGGCCCGACAACTGCTGTTGGAGCAGGAAGACAACCTCACCTATGTTGCAAGCGCCGATATTGAAGCGATCAAGTCGCTGTTGGCCGATGGCAAGCCTTGGCAGGGCAATAGGTTGCAACACCTCAAGCCGCAACTCGATGCATTGCAACAGGCCATCGCCCACCAACTGATGCAGGAAAAGGAACAGGCCAGCCACCGTCTGGCAGAACTGAAGCTGCGCTTGCAGGGATCGGACGAATATCGGCAACTTGATGCCGCAAGGCAGCCTGCGTTGGCCCAGCCGTTTGTCGAGGTTCAGCAATCCCTGGAGAGCCAAAAACGTATCGCGATGATCCGCGACCAGCTCCGTCACTTTGAAGAAGTGCGTTATCCGCACCTGTTGGCCATGCTGGAGCAGTGGGCACGCCCGCAGCCCGAACAACCGCCTGGCGTGCCCGCTTCACCTGGAGAGGGTGCGCCTCAAACATCAGCTCAACCTACGGAGAAGGTCGCAGAGCCGCGCATTGTGCCCGCCCGCAACATTCAGGTGGGCTACGCCAAGCCCTGGCTGAGTACCGAAGCTGAGCTGGACGACTACCTGCAGAAACAGCGCACGGCCTGGCTCAAGGAAATCCAGGCAGGTCATCGCGTACAGATTTGAAGGAGAAGGAGACGACCATGGCCAACGAAGTAATCCAGCGCATGCAACACCATCTCGATACGATGGCCCAAGGGATACCTGGGGAGAACATCGAGTTCTGGTATGCCCGAGACCTGCAGGAACCCTTGGGCTATGCCCGCTGGGAGAACTTTCTGACCGCCATCCGACGGGCCATGGAGGCTTGTGAATCGACGGGTTACAGCGTGGACGATCATTTTCGTGGCGTCACGAAAATGTCCACCCTCGGCAGTGGAGCTGAACGCCAGAGCGATGACTTCATGCTTACCCGCTATGCGGGCTACCTGGTTGCGATGAACGGAGAAGCCAAGATCACCGATGAACATGTGCAGAACAACCTCAGCGTGCGTAGCATGCTTGGGCAGAGGGGCATCCAGCCTGAACACTTGCTTGCCGAGGAAGATATCAAGAAACTGGAGCGGCGAGTGAGATCGGATGAACAGAAGCTCGAAAAGTGCTCCGGAAAACTGCCAGGAAAAGAGAACAATTGATGGATACCAGCAAACTTAAAAAATTCGCCCAATTTGCTCGTCGCAGCCTGGGTGAGCAGGTGGCGACAAAACTCGCGTTGGTGCTGTCACCGGGCAGCGCCGCTCGGCGCGAGATCCCCCAAGCCGTCAAGAAGTTGGAAGAGGCCATCCAAAAAAGCCGTGGCGAAGGTCCGGTTATCGAGCGCGTGGCCTACACCTGGTTCAACCGTTTCTGCGCATTGCGTTTCATGGATGTGAACCGCTATACGCGCATTGGCGTCGTCTCTCCAGCCGAAGGACAGTTCCAGCCCGAGATCCTGGCCGAGGCCAAAATGGGTCACCTTGACGAAGACATGGTCCCCGCCAAAACCCGCCAGCAGATCGCCGACCTGCTGGCGGGCAAAAGCCCCAGCCATGACTCTCAGGGCGAGGCCTACCGTTTGCTGGTAGTTGCCGCCTGCAATGCCTGGCATCAAGCGATGCCATTCCTGTTCCAGCGTATCGACGATTACACCGAGCTACTGATGCCAGATGACCTGCTTTCGGGCAACTCGATACTGGCATACACCCGTGAGGCTATGACGCCTGATGTGTGCGAGAGCGTGGAGGTCATCGGCTGGCTGTACCAGTTCTACATCTCGGAGAAGAAGGACGCGGTCTTCGAGGGGCTGAAGAAGAACCAGAAGATCACGCCGGAAAACATTCCGGCTGCGACTCAGCTCTTCACCCCACACTGGATCGTGCGTTACCTGGTGGATAACTCGCTGGGCCGGCTTTGGCTGCTCAATCGCCCCACGTCCCGCCTGGCCGAGCAAATGGCCTACTACATCGCGCCAGAAAAGCCGGAAGCTGATTTCCTCCAGATCAATGGCCCGGAGGACATCAAGGTCTGCGACCCGGCTTGCGGCTCAGGCCACATGCTCACCTACGCATTTGATCTGCTGTATGCCATCTACGAAGAAGAAGGCTACGACGCAGCGAAAATCCCCGAAAAAATCCTTACGCACAATCTCTACGGCATCGAGCTGGACGAGCGAGCGAGCGAGCTGGCCGCTTTTGCGCTGAGTATGAAGGCCCGTGCTCGCCAGCGGCGATTCTTCAACAAACGTGTCAAACCCAATATTACCGTCTTGGAAAAAGTGGATTTCAGCAGCGAAGAACTCAGCGACTACATCAATACCGTGGGCCGGGACCTATTCACCCGCAATCTGTATGAAACGCTGCAGCAATTCAGCGAAGCAGAAAACTTCGGCTCACTGATCGTGCCCAAAGTCAGTAGTGTGGGTGATGTGCTGGCTACCCTGAAGGTCAGGGACATGGACAGCAATCTGTTCCTGGCCGAGACTCACAAAAAAGTGCTCAACGTGCTGCGTATGGCCGAGGCCCTAAGTCCACGTTATGCCGTGGTCATCGCCAACCCGCCTTACATGGGTGGTAAGGGGATGAATGGCCGCTTGAGCGCCTGGGCCAAGGAGACTTACCCCAACAGCAAGTCCGACCTGTTTGCGATGTTCATCGAGCGCAATTTGGATCTTGCTGTAACTGGCGGTGCAGTTGCCATGATCACCATGCAGAGTTGGATGTTCCTGTCCTCGTTCGAGGCGCTGCGCAGTCGCATCCTCAACCAGCACACCATTGTTTCCATGGCGCACTTAGGGGCGCGAGCGTTCGACAGCATTGGTGGCGAAGTGGTTTCCACGACGGCTTTCGTACTTGAAAACGCGTACAAACCAGACTACAGAGGCGCATACATGCGTTTGGTTGATGGCAATTCTGAAGCGGAAAAAATGGAGATGATGGCTAAAGCCATCGCTCAAGGCAGAGTTTCATGATCCAGCATCTGCACCTCAAAAATTTTATCGCCTTCACCGACCTGAGCATTGATTTTTCGCCCGGTATCAATGTCATCATCGGCGAGAACGGCACCGGAAAAACCCAATTACTCAAGGCCATTCTGGCGCTGTGTGGACCGGAAGCCCGCAGGGAACATGCTGATGAGCAACTCGCCCACAAGCTGTGTCGGCTCTATCACCCGCTGACCGATAAAGTTGGCGAGTTACGCCGTGCTGGCGAACGCGGCGAGGCTATGCTGAGCGTCACCTTTGCATCCGACCATGATGTCACCACTCAGTTCAGCGGCAGCGCTACGGTGGTCAAGGTCAGCACCAGTACGCAAGGTGGGACTGCTCCCGCTATCTTCATTCCGACCAAAGAAGTGTTGTCTCTGGTGCGCGGCCTCACGACTGAACAGCCCGACCTGCCTACCATCGAACGCATCTTCGACGATGGCTACTTGGATCTGGCTAACCTGTTAGTCAAAGAAGGGGCTAATGACCTGAACGCCAAAGTTCAGCTCGATCCGCGCTTTGCCAGCATCGTGCCTCTTCTGACCAATTTGATTGACGGGCAATACCTGCTGGAGAACGGCCGCTTCGTCTTCGAGTCCGGCCGCTACGTGGAGAAGGATGCAGTCACGCGTAGCAAAGCCCAGCACGCGCAGATGTATCAGGACAGTACTGAGTGGAAATTCGTGCCCAGCAGCAAGCAGCACCTGTCTAGCGGAATGACCGCAGAAGGCTTCCGCAAAATTGGTGTGCTGCAGCGCCTGCTCAGCAATGGCGGCCTCAACCCCGGCACTACCGGCCCGCTGCTGTGGGATGAGCCCGAATCCAACCTCAACCCCAAGCTGATGAAGGATCTGGTTCAGGTGCTGCTGGAACTGGCTCGCAACGGTCAACAAGTCATTCTTGCCACTCATGACTATGTATTGCTCAAGTGGTTTGACCTACTGATGGACAAGGGCAAGGGGGATCAGGTTATTTTTCATCGTCTGTACCGCGAATGTGGCGGTGATGATATTCAGAGAGAAAGTCAGTCGGACTACGCCATTGTTGCTCGAAGCTCTATCAGCAACGCTTTCGCCGAGCTGTACGATGAAGATGTTAAGCGCGCACTGGGGAGCGACTAATGCAGACCTACCGTGCCGAAGAAAACGCTGAGCTTCTGTTTAATTTCCCTGATGAATTGAATTGGAGCGAGCTGGATAAACAAGGCGTCAAGCTGCCCGTGCGGATGAAGTTCGTCGATCTTGTGATTGAGCGTGAAACTGATGTTTTGCTTGTCGAAATAAAAGATCCATCGATCTCAACGTGTCCAGAGAAGGAGCGGAATTCTTATCTGAGAAGATTGCAAAACAATTCCGTTCTGTCCCAGGAACTAACACCCAAAGCGCGTGACTCATATCTCTACCTGCACCTGATGGAGCGAGATAACAAGCCGTTTAAGTATGTGGTGTTGCTTGGCTTGGATGCGTTTGACCCGACTCTCCAGAAGGCGCTCATGTTCGGCTTCAAGGACCGCCTGTTCGCGAACATCCGTGAGGAGTCATTCGAGACCTGGAAGCGCAAGCATATCGCTGACTGTGTGGTGCTCTCAGTTGAATCATGGAATCAGAAGTTTCCGGAGTGGCGGGTACGACGCGAGTCGCCTGTAGAGGCAGTTGCAGAGGATGGGATTGAGATTGATTTTGGCAACAAGGTATTGCTGGCGGGAGAGAAAGAATGAGTGATAACCAAAACAGCAATCAAGAGTCGGGCGTAGGGAAGTGTTTCTTTCGAAAATCAGCAGAAAATTTCAAAAACATTCCAATGCACCCAATCGCCTATTGGGCTAGCGATGCAGTTTTTTCAAATTTCGGATTTAAAAAAATGCGAGAAGTTGCTGATGCCAAACAGGGTATGGCTACTTCTGATAACGGTCGTTTTTTGCGCTTCTGGCATGAGGTTTCTCTAGATCAGTTGTGCCTTGATTGCAAAAATTCCACCGAGTCGGAGCGCAGGCCAGAGAAATGGTACGCCTATAACAAAGGCGGCGAATTTCGTCGTTGGTTTGGTAATAACGAGTATGTAGTCAACTGGAAAAATAATGGGATAGAGCTTAAGGAATTTGTTGAGGAAATTAATAAGCTCAGGCCTGGTGGTCGTTTAAAAAATCAAGAGTACTATTTTCTTGAAAACATAACCTATTCATCTTTAAGTTCTGGTCTTTTTTCGGCGAGGTACAATCCTCCAGGATTCCTTTTTGACACTAAGGGGTCTTGCATATTTCCAGTTTCAGCCAGCAAGCATGGGCTCTTGTCTATGTTGAATAGCAACGTTGCGCAGGTTTTTCTGAATATCCTTTGTCCGACGCTTGATTACAGCTCAATCGGTATAAACGCAATTCCCATCAATTTACCAGATGTCAAATATTTGGCCAAAATTCTAGTCGAGTTGGCAAAAGGCGATTGGGACTCTAACGAAATGTCCTGGGACTTCACCAGCTTCCCGCTGCTGCACTCCGACCACCGCCAGTCCACGCTGAAAGCCAGCTATCAAAAGCTGCGTACTTACTGGCGCGAGATGACACTGGAAATGCAGTGTCTGGAGGAAGAAAACAATAGTATTTTTATCGAGGCCTATGGTCTGCAGGACGAGCTTAAGCCGGATGTACCGCTGAATGAAATCACCCTCACCTGCAATCCGCACTACCGTTACGGTGGCGACAAGAGCGAGGAAGAGCTCGAAGCCCTGTTGCTGGCCGACACCATGCGCGAATTAGTGAGCTACGCCGTGGGCTGCATGTTTGGCCGCTATAGCCTGAACAAACCTGGACTTATCTTGGCCAACCAGGGCGATACGCTAGACGACTACCTGAAGCAGGTGCCGCAGCCCACCTTCCCGGCCGACGACGACAACGTGATTCCATTGCTGGATGGAGAATGGTTTCCGGATGATGTCACTGCGCGTTTTCGCCAGTTCCTGCGCGTGGCCTTCGGAAAAGAGCACTACAGCGAGAATCTGGCCTTTATCGAGCAAACACTGAATGTCAAGGGTAAGCGCGACTACACGTTACGTGACTTTTTTTTGAGCGAGTTCTACACCGATCACGTCAAGCGCTACAAGAAGCGCCCCATCTACTGGCTATTCTCCAGTCCCAAGGGCACCTTCAATGCGTTGATTTACCTGCACCGCTACCGTCAGGATACGGCCAGCGTGGTGCTGCGCTACCTGCGCGAATTCCGCCAGAAGTTGGCAGCGCGGCTGGAGCATGTGCAGCAGATGGCTATTAATCCCGCGACGAGCCAAAGCGACAAGACCAAAGCCAACAAGGAGGCGGACAAGCTCATTAAGCAGTTGCGGGAGCTGGGTGACTATGAGGATGACGTGCTCTATCCACTCGCTACCGAGCAGAAGCCGCTGGATCTGGATGATGGTGTCAAGGTCAACTACCTCAAGCTTGGCCCGGCGCTTAAGAAGATAGCCGGTCTCGATGCCAAAGGCGAGGACTGAGATACCCTATGAGCAATCCTAGAATTACCCAAGCGCTGGCTAACCTGTTTGACAAGCAGCGCATCGTATTTTGGTACGACTCGCGCCAGGAGTTTCGTGTAGACTTCGAGGCGCTGGAGTTGCCCGAGGTGGAAAAGATCGAGTTGCTCAACAATGAGTTTGGCGTAAAATATCGCGTTTTGCGCGAGCAGCCGGAGCAGAAGTTCCTGCTTTATCGTGATGGAGCGGAACCTCCGTATCTGCAGAACTGGTTGCTGGACGTGCAATTGGCCAGTGGTCATGACTTCCGCACCGATCAGGTCGCCCTATGGTTGGCTGAGCTAGGGCTCGGGCCAAACGACTATGCGCTGTTGGAGGCGTATGTGGCCTTCTTCGAGTCAGCCAAACGACGCGAGGCGCTGCGCAAGCTGTTGCAGCCGGGTGATTCGCAGCCGCAATTGCAGCGCAAGATGCTGGCCGTTTGCGCGGGTTGCGAGCCTCGGCTGGACGTAATTCTGGAAACTTTGTTGGCCGAGCTGGCCCAGGACAACGATGTACGCATCAAGCTGATCGAACGCAGTGGCCTAGATGCCTATCTCTGGGAGCAGGTGAAACGCGCCTATGGCTATGCGTCCCAGCAACCAGGGTTGCGGGATTTTGTCATCGAGCTGTTCAAGAACAGCTTCATGACGGGTGTCGATCCGGCCTGCGGCAGTACCTTGTCGGCCGAATCGCTGGTGTTTCTGCGTCGCTGGAAAGACAGTCGTTCACAGAAGGATAACTTCGAAACCTTGTCTGAGCAGTGCGCCGATATTTTGCAGATCGACGAGAAGCTGCAGGCGCTGGATTACCGACACTTGGCGGAGCTGGACTACTTCGAGTTGATCGACCGCAAGATTCTCAGTGAACTGGTGCATGCCGTGGTGGCTCGTGCCATCACCGCCTCCGAAGTGGAACAGTGGGTACGCCAACGACGGCAGAGCCACTGGTTTGAGGTTTTCAAAGACGTGTATCTGGCGTTGGAGCACGCAGCGCAATTCATCCATCAGTTGGACATGACGCCGCTGGAGATGGACTCGCTGGCCGATGGGGTGCAGAAGTACACCACCACCTGGTATCGCCTTGATCAGCGCTATCGCAAGTTCGTTTATCACCTACGCGAATCGGGCCAAGCCTCTTTACTCAGTGAGCTGGCGCGACGCATAGAGAATTTGTACGGCACCAACTATTTAGTGCGGCTTAATGACCGCTGGCAACAGCATGTGGACGACGCACAGCAGTGGCAGGCAGAATCGATATCGTTGCAACGAAATTTTGCCGAGCGCTCCGTGCAGCCTTTTCTGGAGCGTAAGGCCAAGGTCTGCGTACTGATCTCCGATGCCTTCCGTTATGAAGTGGGCGAGGAGCTGCAAAGCCTGATCCGGCAAGAGGACAAGTTTGAGGCCAGCCTGGAACCGATGCTGTCCATGCTGCCCAGTTACACCCAACTGGGTATGGCTGCGTTGCTACCAAACACTCGTTTGCAAATGGCAGATGGCGACAGTGGCGATGTACTGGTCGATGGCCAGAGTGCGCAGGGCTCCGCCAACCGTCGCAAGATCCTGGCTGCGGCTATACCGGCATCGACCGTGGTGCTGGCTAAGGACGTGCTGTCCATGGGCAAGGAGGAATCCCGTGCGCTGGTCCGGGACCACGAGGTGGTCTACGTCTATCACAACCTCATCGACAAGACCGGTGACACCCGGGATACCGAAGAGCGCGTGTTCGCCGCCGCACAGGAGACGCTGGAAGAACTGATCCGGGTCATCAAGAAGCTGTTCAACGCCAATGCCAGCAACCTTCTGTTGACTGCCGATCATGGTTTCATTTATCAGCATCACCCTCTGCAGGACAGCGATTTTCTCAGTAGCGAGCCAGCGGGAGAACAGATTCTCTATCGCGACCGCCGTTTCGTACTGGGCAAGGGACTACGTGAAGGGGCCGGTTTCAAAACCTTCCTGCCCGCGCAGTTGGGGCTGGAGGGTGCGCTGGAAGTCCAGATTCCAAAATCCATCAATCGCCTGCGTCTTAAGGGTTCCGGCAGCCGGTTCGTGCATGGCGGCGCTACGCTGCAAGAGATCGTGATCCCACTGCTGCACATCAGCAAAAAGCGCCAGAGCGACGTGGCACGTGTAGAGGTGGATTTCATCGGTGCCGGTGGCAAGACCATCACCACAGGGCAGTTGGCCGTGGTGTTGTACCAGTGCGAGGTTGTCACCGAGAAGCGCCAGCCTAGACGCCTGCGCGCGGGCCTATTCACGCTCGCCGGTGAACTGATTTCTGATCAGCATGAGCTGTTGTTCGACTTTGCCTCGGACAACCCTCGGGAACGTGAACTGCCGGTACGCCTCCTGCTCAGCCGCAAGGCAGACGCGGCGAACAACCAGCAGGTGGAGCTGCGGCTTGAAGAGCCCGTTGAGGGGACAACGCATTACACCAAGTACAAAGCGGTGCGCTATACCATCCGCCGCTCTTTCACCAGCGAATTCGATTTTTAGGCAGGAGTGTCCATGACCCAGCTCGATGACAAGATCAACCAGCATTTCGCCGGTTTGGTTGTGCGCAAGGATTTGGTGAAAGCCGTCAAGGGCAACGCCATCGTGCCCACCTATGTGCTGGAGTACCTGCTGGGGCAGTATTGTGCAACCAATGACGAAGCTACCATCCAGACAGGTATCGAGACGGTCAGGGAGATCCTGCGAAAGCACTATGTACATCGCAACGAGGCTGGCCTGGTGCGTTCAACGATCAAGGAGAAAGGTCGACACAAGGTTATCGACCGCATCAGCGTTTCGCTCAACGACAAGGACGATGTCTATGAGGCCGAGTTCGCCAATCTGGGTATCAAGAAGGTACTGATTGACTCTGGCACCGTGAAGGCGCATCAGAAGTTGCTGGTGGGAGGTGTTTGGTGCATTGCTGATCTGGAATACGAGTACACCGAAGACAAGTCTGCCTCACCTTGGATACTGGCTTCGCTCAAGCCTATCCAGATCTCCCGCTTCGATCTGGACGGCTATCTGGAGGCGCGCAAGCAGTTCAGTACGGATGAGTGGATCGACCTACTGATCCAGAGCATTGGCTTCAACCCGCAGATGTTCGGCAAGCGCAACAAGCTGCTGCAGCTGATCCGCCTGATTCCCTTCTGCGAGCGCAACTACAACCTGATCGAACTGGGCCCCAAGGGAACGGGCAAATCGCACGTCTACTCGGAGTTTTCGCCGCACGGTATCCTCATCTCCGGGGGCGAGGTTACGGTACCCAAACTGTTCGTGCACAACGGTACCGGCAAGCTTGGGCTCGTCGGTTACTGGGACGTGGTGGCATTCGATGAGTTCGCCGGCAAGCAAAAGCGCGTGGATAAGGCGCTGGTGGACATCATGAAGAACTACATGGCCAACAAGTCGTTTTCACGAGGAGTGGAAACACTGGGGGCCGAAGCGAGCATGGTGTTCGTGGGTAATACCGATCACACCGTGCCCTACATGCTCAAACATACTGACCTGTTCGATCCATTGCCGGAGAAATTCCATGACTCCGCCTTCCTTGACCGCATCCATAGCTATATCCCTGGCTGGGAAGTGGATGTGATCCGTGGCGAGATGTTCTCGACAGGTTATGGCTTCGTGGTCGACTACTTGGCCGAGATCCTGCGCTCGTTGCGTAGCCACGATTATTCGGATCGCTACAAAGATCTGTTTACGCTGTCTGACGATATTTCCACACGTGATCGCGACGGTATCAACAAGACCTTTTCCGGCTTGATGAAAATTCTGTTTCCCGACGGGAATGCCAGTAACGATGAAGTCGAAGAGATCTTGCGTTGCGCTATCGAAGGCCGTAAACGGGTCAAGGACCAATTGCTGCGCATCGATGCAACCTATCCCGAGGTACGCTTTGCCTTCTTTGCGAAAGATGGGCAGGAACGCCTGGTGCGAACATTAGAAGAGGACGAATACCCGAACCAATATCATCGCCGCGTTGGGGCAGGTAGTTCTGAGGATGAGCATGCCAGCGTAGGGGCAGTTGCATTGCCAAAGGAAATCGTTTCTCAAGAAATCTCGGTGGTTGGTAAAGAGACTACTCAGCAAGCGACCGAGACTCCCTTGAGGGAACAGCATCTGGTCTTTCAAGAAAACCAGCGGGGTGTGAGTTTCGATAAATTGTTCGGCCGCTATTTGGCAGGAGCGAAGCGGATTGTCGTGACAGATCCTTACTTGCGAATGTTCCATCAGCTTCGCAACTTGATGGAGTTGATGGAAACCATCAGTAAGCAGCATGGCCCTGAAAATGAAATCGCTGTTCATGTAGTGACCGTTGAAGACGAGGTCAATGGGGATCGGCAGACTGAAAGTCTGCAGAAGATCGCGGATGCTTGCGTAGCCGTCGGCATCCAGTTTACTTGGGCCTATGATACCAGCGGCACCAAACATGATCGAGACATTACCACCGATCAAGGATGGAAGATAGTGCTGAGCCGTGGCCTAGATATATTCCAGCGCTTTGAGTTAAACGACGCGTTCAATTTCGCTAACCGGCTTCAGCAACATAGGCAATGCAAGGAGTTTAATGTGACATATGTTCGGCTATAAGTAATTTTGCCGATACATGTATATGATAAGGAAGAGGATTAAAAGGTCTAAATATCATGGGTTATCGCCCTAAACCTTGAAAATCTAAGCTCAATGCCGTGTTCAGGCGTCAAGTTGAACTTCGTCCAAGCTGCCCAACAGGTTTTGACCGAGACGTAAACCGCACTGTTCGATTGCAACGTTCAATATATGAACTTTACGGTGGGTTTTCGGGTTGGGTGCAGGAGTATTTATATAGTATTTTGGGATGCGTCTGTTTGAGTGGGATATTCATTCGCAAGGTTACTCATTTAGCGAACTTTTATTGACTGTCTTGGAACTGGTTATTGCTTCCTTTATTGCTTTCAAAGGTACGGCCAAAAACGCGGCCTCCTTAAAATCCTTTTGATTGAGGAGAGAGCGTTTCTCAGTTAAGTCGACTTTTCTAAAAGCAGAGATTTCGGCGTCTTCTGGAATCATTTCGACCGCGAGGATGACTTGGTGATCTAGTCCTGCGGATGCCCCAACCATTTCAATCATTGAGGCCAAGTTATGAGGGTCTTGTCCTGATTGTTGGGGAGTGTCAACAACGAAAGGAAAACAGGGAGTATCTCCATACTGAACGTTTGAACGGAGCATGGCAAGGTGAACTGCGAGTAACGAGCGCGGGCCGGAGCTACCTCCAACTTGGCCTCGAACCCCACCTTTTGCTTTTCCTAGTTGCTCCTCAGCTGGAATGTTCAATTTTACGGACAGACTACTGACGTTATCTGAAAAGTATTTACCGACCTCTTTTAGACGTACACGGTCTTCGTATTTTTTATAATTTTTTTTGAGTTCGTCGTCTTTTTCTTCCAGAATTGTAATTTCTTCTTCAAGCGCTGAAGTGACCGAGCCAAACGCTATATCCAGTGTTTTAACGCTATGCGCGGCGAGCAAGAGGTCTTTAGCCTGCATGTTCGCATGTTCCTCATTCATCGCATTCTCCAATTTCTGGATTTTCACATTTACCTCATTAAGTTTCTGAATCAATTCAGTATGCCGTGAGGTCACCCTTTTTCTTTCTTGTCGAAGTTCGTTTATCAACTTGGCGATGGATTGTGTATCCTGCGTAAGCTGCAAACGCGCGTGGAAGGAATTGGTATGCATCGTTCCACAGGTTGGACATTCAACACCCTCATCGTGGACTTCACTCAAAAAGCCCAAGTCTTCCGTTAAATTTTTGTGAGCGGCGACCATCAACTGGAGTTCAGAAGAAAGTTTTTCTTTAAGGTTGACCGTCATGACAACGTTCGAACGAATCTCCGCTTGCCGGTGTTGAAGATCCTTCGCCTTCAGGGCTAACTCAGTAAGCTCCAACTCGAATTTTTCTCCAATGAGAACCGGCACATTCTTTGGCAGAACATCGCGTACTCTCTGAAAAGCAGCCCTTTGTATTTCCATGCTAGCCTGTTTATCTTTTAGCTGAGCGTTAACAGATTGCCAGAGCTGTTTCTTCGCAAAGTAGGCATTGGGCCGCAAGCCAATAAATGACTCAAAAACAGGCTTTGTCCAGCTTTTAAATTGGCTAAGATTAGAGTATGTATCCCAATTCGCCCCCCAACCTCCGTCTTGGTCAATATAGAACGGCAACGTCAGATAGTCGATGCCGACCTGGCTATGAATATTGCTCATTGGACGTTGTAACATTAGACGATAACCAAACAGCTCAGCCATTGCCTTGTGCCAAGTGCTTAGATTGTCGGCAAATTTCAATAGCGCGCCTGTCTCGTCAAAAAGTCCAAGTAGTTTATTCTGTCGAACAACGAGATAGGTCGTGTCTTTATATTCGAATTCGAGTGCACCAATGGTATCGGGATTCCATCCTCCATCAATATGCTTTTGAGGCGAGCAACCCAAAGTCCAAAACAAATTTTTAGTAATCCGAGATTTACCGGTTCCGTTCGGGCCGTAAAGGATGGTCTTCTGGGGGCTGAATGTCTGCTTCTTTGCCTTCTGTTCGACCTCCGAGACGAGCCAAAGAGTTTTGAAGGTTACGCGCCGGCTCATTTCGTAACCTCAGATTCCGGACTAGCCGTAGCAGTGAGTACGTCGATGTTGATTCCATTGTGGATGACCATAAGTGATAATGCGAGTAAGAAAGGTTCGTCAACTGTGGCGAAGTCGTCAGGATGTTCTCTGCGTGTTTTTTCCGCAACGGCATCTGTAAAAGTGCCAAGTTGTGTAGTTGCGAGTATAGCGAGTGATCTCAGCTCGTTTTTGGAGTGTTCTAGGGCCAGGACCTGATTTCGAAATAGCATATTAGTTCTATCAGCAACTGCGGTGAGCAAGCTTGAGAGTTGTTTTTTTATGTCTTCCAGGACCATGTAGTTGTATCGTTCGTAATTCAGCCTCTCGACAGCGTCCGCGAACTTATCTTCCAGTGATTTTGGGGGGTCTGAAAGTGCCGCCAATAATGTCAAGGCGTCTGAGCGTGAAAAAATTCTCGCAGATTTTAATTCGTCAAATTTTGAGCAAAATCCAGTATTTGAGGCTTTGGCCCTTACTTCAGAGGCTAGCATCGTAGCCGCGATAACCGGTTGGGGAACCCTAAATGGGAGGCTTCCTTTGCTAGTCAATCCACTGAGTTTGCCACTGATAAAAAAATGCTGATCGGCAAGCGGAAGGTTAGACCTATGTAGATGAATTTCAGCCAAATCTATGTCAGATTCAGCTATTGAAAGTTGACTAGAGAGAGATTGTCCCAGTTCCGTCTTGCACTTTTCAGCCAATGAAGGCAGGTGCAGGTTATGAGCGTTTACATTGGCATTATTGGCACCCACAGGCACTTTAAAACTGGAGTTTGAAATAAACCTCAGTGTTGTTGGGTGACCCTTGAAATCATGGCGTCGCTTGTATAACTTCCCTAGAATCGAAGGCGGATAAGTTCCGTCTTTTAGTTTACGTCCTTTACGGTGCAATTCCTTTATGGTCCATGCAACCGCTTGTTCATTGGTCTTAACCTGACAGAATTCCACTCGAGTGGGGTTCGTCGAAGAATCAAGAACAGCGATGTCGTCCTTAATCTCTAGACCGACTGCGAAATCGTTTGCCCCTTCTAGCAACTCTGTTACGAGTAATACGGCATACCACTCCTGGTATTGGAAACCTTGAGCGGCAACCTGTCCAGAGTTGTCATCATCCGGAGCGTCTGCTAACAGTGATGCTAGCGACAATCTATTTTGAGCTGAAGTCACATTGGCTGGGGGGAGCTAACAATAACACGACATTTAAAACTTCTATTGAAGTGCTTTCAGCTGCTCCCTATGCAAAAAGGAATAAACACCATATAACAAAATGTTACTTAATGCAATAGAGGCATATCCGGGGTACCACCTTATGAGCATTCAAGCGCCCATCTACTCTTAATTAGCGGTTAGCGTTGTTTTGCGTAGGATAACCAGAGAAAGCGATGATAGAATTAAATGTCATTACAAATCAATTGGTTATGACCTAATTGTTTTTCTGAAAAATATTTGCGTTAATTATGAGAAAAAATCCGGAAATTTTCACTAATTATGAGAATTCGAAAAAAGGCATTCTCACAATTAATGAAAAAAGCCTTTAAAATCAATCTAGCTATTTTCACTAATTGTGAGATCCTACAGTAGGTGTTGTTGTAGGTAAAGTCATAAGCTGAGAATTTGAGACCCATAAAATGAGACTTTTGTGGGTTTCTTTTTCTTGATAGTTTGGGTAATGGGGGCCGATCTAAGCCCCGATTTTTCTGATGTCGAATTTCACAATAGGTCCTTAAATGGCAGCGTTATTGTTTCATGGACTGTCGCCCGCTAGGCTTTGGCGTAGCCAAGCTGAAAATCCACCAGCGTCCAATATCTCCATCTCTGAACGGCTATAACGTTCGAAGCGACGTATTTCTCTCGAGGCTAGGTGAGTAATCGATGAATGAGAGAAATTGACTTCTATTTCGTCTCCAAGGTTGAGCCATCCTGAGATACCCGCCATAGCTATTTGTGGGAACCCATTGCTAATTTCACCCCGCCAATACAGAGGGAAGAAAGAATCTGCAAGAACGGCGGCGATGCCAATCTCGCGCATCGCTCGCATGGCAGGAAAGTGAGGATGGCCGTAGCCGAAGTTTTTTCCGCCCAATAGAAAGTCACCTTTTTGGACCCGCGTTGAAAACCTCGGACCAAGATTAGTTAAGGCGAAATCAGACAGTTTGGCAATATCGGAAATTTTGATATTTTCGACACCGATAATTTGATCAATATCGAAATTAGAATCTTTGGAATAGCTTATATTATGTATCTCATTTGAGATGCAGCTAAAAAATACCTGACAATTACCCAGCGCTATCTCTGCTTCTGATATCGATCTTGTTCTGAGCCAAATAAATATTTGCTCGTTTTGACCAAGCTAATTAACACGGATAGGAAAATATTTGCGTTAATTGTGAGACGAAATCCGGATATTTGCACGAATTATGAGAATTAGAAAAGGGGGCCGTTTCATAATTAATGAAAAAACCCTTTGAAATCAAACAAACTATTTTCACTTATAGTTAGACTCGATAGGGTTGCTCTAATTAGCCAGGCTCCCCTCGCCAATAGACCCGACGAATTTTTACAGCGATATCAGTTGCTTTAAAACTGGAGTTAGTGAAAAATAAGTTCTCAGGAGTATGACGCAATCATCTCTTCTGCAAGTTGAAACGACAGCGGATTTCTATACTGTAAACCTAGTGACTATTTCAGCTTACCGCCTGCCGGATAAATAGGGGAAGGTTCCCTGGCTGCCTCGGCGTCATGACCCAATATTAGCTTCTGTAGAGTGTTTTCAGAGTTGAAACGCTGGCACCAGACTTCAAAAGTGAACGCACTTTGTCTTCCTTTTGCGATATTTTGCTCGCTTCATCAATCACACTATCTACCAAATCGGCAGGGATCACGCAAATACCTGAATCATCAGCTGTAACTAAGTCTCCTGATTGCACAACAATATCGTGAATTCTCACAGGACCGTTAATCTCCATTGCTTCCATTCTGTACTTTCCGGAAATAGGCGTAACACCAGCCGCCCAAACAGGATAGCCAGTTTCGCGTAAAGTCGATGCATCTCTAACAGCACCGTATACAATCGCTCCGGCAATGCCATGCATTTGGGCAGCAATGCCAGACTGTCCGCCAAAATTGGATGTATCAATATCGCCGGCAAAGTCGGCGACAAAGACATCCCCGGGTTCTGCTAGCGAGTAGATATCGCGCGTGGACATGTTAATCGGCGCTTTGTCAATATATCCCTTTGTCGGAGATTTTCGTTCTGGGATGGATCGCAATGTCACTGCATTTCCTGCAATTTTTCTACCTGGCAACAAAGGGGATAATCGAGAAGCGGACACAGCACCGCGAATGCCGTGTCTATCCAGAATATCCGAAACCGTTGTAGTCAATTCCGGCAATGCGAGATACCGTTCGATCGTGTCTCTGCTGGTACGAGGGAAGCAAATTTTGGTAATGCGATCAACACTAACCTGCCCCCATATGCGCCCCATCCGGTCGTATTCGTCGTACTCCCGCAGTACCTCTTCTCTGTTCATTTTCTTCCCTTATTAAACTTCTAGATGTGGTTATCAGATCATTCCTGAATCTGACCATACAGTCGCAGGCCTGGCTCGGGCAGCACTGCCGTAAGAATAGTGCCTGTTTGGGAATCCGTAATGAACAATGTGCGATTATCTGTACCGCCAAAGGCTATATTGGTGGGCCTGCCTTCGGTGCAGGTCACAATTTGATAAAGAGGCACACCTCGCGCTGAAAACATCCAAACAGACCCTGTACCTGGACTGGCTACGACAAGATTTCCTTTCTGATCGACAGCAATACCATCCGGGCCTCCACCACCCGACATATTGATAAATACACCCACTTTAGATGCGTGTCCGTTTTTGTCTAATGGCACACGCCAAATTGCATTTGCTCGGGTAACGTTCAAGTAGAGCACCGACTCATCTGGATTGAACGCCAGCCCGTTGGGACTCGGTATACGATCCAAAAGGCATTCGAGTATGCCACTGGTACGTAGACGAAATAAGCGCCCGGATGGATCCTGCAAGCCGCTCTGCCCCTGATCGGTAAAATATACATCTCCGTTCAAGGCAAAGATTAGATCATTAAGACCACGAAATTGTTCACCCCACGCACGGTCCATTATGGTGGTAATAGCGCCCGTTGCAAGGTCCACACTTAACAGACCTCGCTTGTGATCTGTGATGTACGCACGCCCATCTCGATGAATTTTCATACCATTGGGTTCACCGTCGTAACGTGAAATGAGGTGAAATGAACCATCGGTATCAACTCGAAATATTCGACCAAACGCTATATCTGTGCAATAAAGGTGGCCTTCCTGGTTCACTGTGGGGCCTTCTATAAACGAATCGACGTGCCGATGCTGGCGGCTCGCCACCCAGGCGCTCGTTTCTGTGACCAGGCGATACGATTCGGGCAGACTCGCAAAAATAGATGTTTGAATAAGTGATGGTGGACTATACATGGGTGGAATCCTTGGAATACTAATTTCGAGCGGAATACGTCAGTACTCACTTTTTCTTGCTTAGACCCAGTTGGCTTAGAGTTTGAGTCAGCGCTGAATTCTCCTCTTCTAGAAAGGCCTTACTCTGCGTTGAATTCATATTCATCACCTCGGATTGTTGCTCAGCAATTTCCTTCTTCCAGGCAGGCAATACAGACAATTTTTCGAAGACTTCATCCCAGTACTTAACTTGTTCTTCCTTTAGCCCCTGAGGTCCGACTACGCCCCGCCAATTTCCAAAGACCGCATCAAAGCCTAGTTCCTTGAACGTCGGCACTTCCGCCATACTACCGCCAAGTCGCTTCGGCGCTGTGATGGCTAGCGGTTTAACCAGTTTATCTTCCAGCTGCGGCAGAACGTTAATAGGAGTCGATGCCATGAGATCGATATGCCCTCCCATCAGCGCAGTCATGACATCCCCGGAAGTTGTATAGGGAATGATTCGCAATTTTGACGGATCTATCTTTGCTGCCATCGCCGCCTTTGCAATTCCGATATGGGTCCCCGCAGCAAGCGCAGGGGCAACACCCAACGTTAGATCATCCGGATTCATTTTCCAGCTTTCCAGTACATCCTTAATTGATTTTACTTTTGGAGAATTGTTACTGCCCAGTAAAATCACGTACTCAGTGAAAAGTTGTGCGATCGGGGTTACCTCTTTGTAGTTGACGTCGCCAATCCCTGTGATGGGATTGGTAATCAGTGCCGGGTTGGTGACCATAAGGTAATGGGCATTCCCACCCCTGGAATTGAGATATTTCTGGGCAATCACCCCACCCGCCCCAGGCTTATTTAACACGATAACGGGAGTGGGAACGAGCTTTTCCTCTACCAGCAGCTTGGCTAGTTGCCTGGCCACTTTATCATTGCCTCCCCCCGGCCCTGCGGCCACGATTACCTCTATCGGGCCAGTGGGTTGCCACGCATTTGAAACACCCGAAATGCAGGCCAAAGCGAGTCCACACAACTGTAACTTCAATGTTAGTTTCATTTGTCTCTCCATTTTCAATGCTTTTGACCACATTTATTTTTCACTCGTTATCCTGGGCTCAGGGAATATCGATCGACATAAGCGGAGCGTACTGCTGGCCGCCATGGCTATCGCTACATCGAGGATCTCCCTGCGTATACGGCCTAGGGATGGTCGCTTTTACCGCATAGGCATTGGCGCAGAAATACAGTTTGACGTCTTTTTCTTGCAAATTATATTTCTCTGCAATAACCGCCTCGGTTATCATGCCTGAGTCAGTGACTCGTTGATAGATCTCTTGCGATTCGAACATGATGTCGAAGGTCAGTTCAAAAGGACCTGCATTCTTACTCCGTATAAGTTTTGCTAATCTGTACAGTTCAGTCATGCTGCGTACTCCTTTTTCGGGACAGAAACACCCACGTCGGCGACGGAAAGTCTGAACATTTCCATTGGATCATCCACTTCCACAACATGATTCAAGTTGAAGCGATATACACTGCCGCGCTCAAGCTGGTTGTACGGACACGCGATCCCAGTGATAAGCCCACTCCACTCAGGAATAGGCAAGTGCAGAGCCTGATGCCTGACGATGCCAGCCAGAGTGTTAGCGATCTCTTGCGTTTTAGCTGTTACCTCAAAAACGATGCATAACTCGTGACTGGTAATCATTTTTTCCGGCTCCAAAGGCCCCATGGTGCCGTCCTTACCATAAACACGTATATGGAGAAGATATTCATCCGAGGTAAACTCATCTCCATAAATCATTTCGCAACGAACCTGAATGCGGCTTCTAAGCCGGTCCAGCCAATCATCTACCTGGTTAATAATCAGAGAGTCTCGAATTGAACCTATCAATATGGACTGATATCCGACGAGTTCAGCACCTTCGAGCTTGACCGTGTACTGGTCAGTTTCAATAAATCCACTGCCACTGACCATCACTGTTCTATCATCCACTGCTTCGTAGGTAGAATGGGTTAGATCCAGTACCCCGGAACACTCCACCAACCTGAAGGGGTTCGCATTTTCGTAAAGACTGTGCGATGCAATACTTTGCGGCGTGCAACGCAAAGCCGGGTCCGGAGCCTGAACCAAAAAATGGTCTTGTCTGAGCCACGCAAACATGCAATCGGGAGTCTTCCGGTTGACGACTGCTGCCGCACCACATTCCAGAATTTTCGCGGCATGCCATGCTACCGCTGGAGATATACCCTGTAATAGTGGGAACGACGCGAAGATGGCAGTATCACTGGCCCGGCCTCCGATAATCACATCTGCACCGGCTTGCAGCGCCTCGATGTATGGTTCGGCACCCATCATCCCGACAATATGCTCTGTCCGAGCAATGACATCCTCGTCCAGTAGCGGCGCAGGGTCCAGGGCGCGTATTTTCCCAATCCTCAGTTTTTCTACGATGTACGCTTTGGATTGCTCAGTGTAGAGAAGTGCCAGTTTGAAACTCAGCTCCTCCTCCTCTGCAATTTCCCGTATTAATTTGGCGAATATATCCAGTTGCGTGTCAGCACCGGCGGTGCCTGCGCTTCCGATAATAAAGGGAATATTCAGCTTTCTTGCTCCTTTTAGTGCAATTCTGAGATCACGCTTGATTGCACTCAATGGGAAGGCCGTTTTACCAGTTCCCAGATAAGATGGACCAGGATCAGTTGACCCTGCATCCATGCCAATGACGTGTGGCATTAGTTCCAGTGCTTTCTCAAAAGATGCCTCCAGATAACCTGCCCCGCATGCTCCTGTTGGGGACAAGACGCGTACTTCCTGCATAATTTTCTCCTAAGAAAATATGGGTGATTTGTTTTGACTGAGTCAGTATATTTGTACAGAACATTGTTGAATACGGCATAAAGATTTAATGTCCCACAATGTGATACATTGCCAAAAAGGGGTTTTGTTTAAAATATGGCATTTGACTCTCGCAACCATTTAGGTAGTGAAAAACATGGAATAAAAGGAAACTGGCATGAGCAAAGTTGACAAATTGGAGACGAGCAGAGCTGGAACTCAGAGCATAGAGCGCGCTATTACCGTCTTACGTTACATCGCGGCCTACGACGTTAGCGGCGCTCGTCTGGCCGATGTCGCAAGAGATCTTCAGTTGCAACGATCAACTGCTCACCGCATTTTGGGCTGTCTTGTGAATGAGCGGCTGGTCAATATCAAGCAGCCGGATCAGCGCTATATTTTGGGTTCTTTGACATACGAACTTGGACTGCGCGCCGCGCGACGCAATCACCTGAATGAAACTTGCAGACCTTCACTTGAGCGCATAGCCCTCTGGACTGGTGATGTCGTGTTTTTATCGGTCCGTAGTGGGTTGGAAACTGTATGTGTAGACCGCGCAGAAGGGGATTACCCAATCAAAGCTTACACTCGTCAATTGGGAGACCGCCGTCCGATCGGTTTCGGGGCAGTCGGCATCGCCATGCTCGCACCATTACCAGATGACGAAGTTTGCCGGATATTGGAAGCAGGAGCTGAAACATTGATGGCTTATAACGGTGAGACTCTTGAACACTCGTGGAGACGCATATTTCGCGCACGAGAGCGCGGTTTTTCAATGAATATTCGTAAAGAGCTCAAATTAAGAGCAATTGCATTGCCGATCAATGGTGTGTCTGGCAAGCCCGAAGCAGCAATCAGCGTTTGCGCGATTGCTGCACGCCTGGATGAAAAACGCGCTGCAGAGATAGCAAAAATGGTAACCTCAGAAATACAAATAATAGAAGATCAATTGCTTCACAGTATCCAAACAAAAAACCAATAGGATCAACTAATGTTTATTCTTATTCTTGCGACTCTATGGTTGACTCTATATTTAATCCTAACTCTGCAACTGCGAGAGCGATGCGCGACACCTTTTTGCCGAGTTCAAAAGCATCGTCAGATCAGCACCTAATGAAATAAATCTAGCCCCCTTTTTTACATACTTAGCTAACAAGTCTTGCCGCGTGGAAAGGCCCCCCAATCCAAAAAACTTTCCGTGCGCTTCCGCCGCGTGTGCAATGCGATCCAGTGCCGTCTGGATTTCATGGTGATCATATTGACCGGCGATGCCCATATCGGCGCTTAAATCATTTACGCCCACAAACAGCATATCTACACCGGGCACAGCTGCGATATTCTCCACCGCCGACAATGCAGCAATTGATTCAATCATAATAATGACCATAATTTCCCGGTTAGCTGCGGGATGAAGAAGATCTGCGGGAATATCAACATAATTAAGCTGCGGAAGGCGGTTAACGGAGCCCCGTATTCCCATAGGTGGAAATTTGGCGTAAGCAACAATCTCTCGTGCTTCTTCAGCCGAATCTATATGTGGCGCAATAACTCCCATTGCACCGGAATCAGTCAGTTGTGAGATCAGCGAATGGGCTCCTGGCGGAATTCTAACGAGCCCCGTTAGTCCTAAATCAAAAGCAGTTAAACAAATCTGGGATGCGAGCGCGGCGTCAAACGTGCCATGCTCCATATCGACATAGATCGCATCAAAGCCAGCTGCGGCAGCGACCCGCGCGACTTCTGGAGATCGAACAAGTTTAACTGACATGCACGAAACCACCTGACCTGCTTCAAGTTTCTGCCTAGCAGGATTATTAAGATGCGTCACATTCATATATAAATCCAAAAAGAACTTATTACTTTGAAATAAAGAGATTCTTTTTCCATCGATCGCCGTGGATTGCGATGACATCCAACTGATCTACGTAATAGAGTATCTTACCTTCTAGAGACTGTGGGAACTGCGCCGACTGCGGGGAATGAGTTAGGATGATATTGATGATATCGGGAGGCAGATTATGTTTGGCAGCCAGATGAGCACACCAAAATGCATGTGGATAGGTTTTACCAATGGTAGTATGCTCGACTTTGCCATCTCCAATCGGCTTATACTCAACCATCTTGCTGGCATCCTGAAGTACTGAAGCCGCAATCAGATTATCTCGATTTGTTTGAACATTGTGATAACGCTCGAATGCATTGGCCACCGCAAGTGATATTTCGACGACACATTGCGTGTGCGGCATATTTGGGTAATCAATTTTTCCAGACGTAGGTATCTGATTAATATCAGAAAAAGTGGAAGATTGCCAAAGCTCGTCCAGTATTCCTAGCACTGCAGTGCGAATTGCAGCATCTTCAATATCGTTGATCTGTGGATAGAAGAAGACGAAGTCAATTTTCTCTTTTATTTTGACTTTTTCATCCGACTCTTGACTCATTTTTTTTCTCCAAGATGTTCCCCAATTTTTTGCTCTTTCACAATACCGGGCCATCTATCCAGCTCAGATGCAACAAATGCATCAAATTCCCTTGGCTCCCGGTAATCCACATCCGCTCCAATTGCAGCGAGCTTGGATTTAAGTTCTGGCTCTTTTAGCACAGTTTGCAGTGCCTCCGCCGCCTTTGTAATAATGTCGTCTGGTGTGGCCGAAGGAACGACTATCGCATACCAGCCCTCAGCAGAGAAATCAGTTCCGCTTGCCTGAGCTACGGTCGGAATCTCAGAGAGAAGGCTGCTGCGCTTGCGACCCGCCACGGCGATGGCTTTGACCTTTCCGGAGTTGATAAAGGGAAGCGACACACCAACAGTATTGAACATGAAATCGACCTGACCGCCAATGAGATCATTCATCGCAGCCGAGTTACCTTTGTAAGGTACATTCAGCATATTCAAATCCATTTTTTTCCCCAGTAACATTCCTGCCACATACTGTGAGGATCCTTGCAGGCCGGCGAACGTATATTTTCCAGGGGATTGTTTTACTTGATCAACAAATTCCTTAAAATTGGAAATCTGTTTACTAGGATTTACCAAAAGAACTGATTGATTATCCGCGATTTTCCCAATAGAGCGAAAAGCAGTTTTCGTGTCAAATGGCATACTGCTCATCAGTGCCGGGTTGGTAACAAAGCTGGAGAAGGCATAATAAAAGGTGTGCCCATCGGGTTTCGAGCGAGCAACTTCAGCTGCGGCGATATTTCCTCCCGCACCAGGCCGATTTTCAACCACTACTTGTGTTTTCAATACTTTGCCCAACTCTTCGGCGACTAATCGCGCCGAAGTGTCGCCTCCTCCCCCTGGGGGAGCTCCGACGATCAGCCGAATCGGCTGCGCTCCTGGGTAATCAGCGGCCACAGCGAATGATGCGGACACCATCGAAATAAAAATGCCTGTCGCTTTCAGTGTTTTTATGTAACTGATCTTCATTTTGTCTCCAACCCTCCGTTCTAAAAATTTACTGGAAGCTCTGTTCCAGCAGCTCTATCTCATTCATCCCGACCAACTCGCATATCTCTTCGAAACTGACAAGCAAATCTTCACGATCAACAACATGATCTTGCTCAATTAGTTCTTCTTTGAAGACTGTCATTGCGTTCAACATACCGCGTATAGAAGCAGCGCTAAGCAATCTGGGATATGAAACCTGAGCAACACCGATATTTTGCAACCGTTTTGGAGAAATCAATGGCGTGGTTGAGCGTGATCGAATACCCAGTCCCATATTCACAGACAGCGGTTTCGGAACGCATCGCACAACGCGTTCGATATCCTTTTCACTTTGTAAGGCATCGGCGAACAAACAATCGGCCCCAGCTTCTGCATACTCATTCAGTCTGCGAATGGCTTCCTCCAAACCGAGAGGGCCGGCAGCATCAGTCCTGGCCTTGATAACCAAATGCGGATTTTTTCTTGCGGCGACAGCTGCGCGAACCTTTTTGACCATATCTGCTGACGAAATGACCTCTTTTCCAGCCATATGTCCACACCGCTTGGGGAACACCTGATCCTCGATCATGATCGCAGCAACCCCCGCCTTCTCAAAAGCTTGAACTGTGAAATAGGTATTTACTTCATTGCCATAGCCTGTATCCGCATCAGCCTGCAACAATAAGCTGGTACATGAGGCGAGACTGGAGCATGTGTTTACGTTATCCGACAAACCTAGAATGCCTCTATCCGGCAGTCCCAGCCGTGTTTCTGAAATACCAGCACCAGATACCGTAGCAGTCCTGAAGCCCATTTTTTCAACAACACGAGCGCTGAATCCATCATATACACCTGGAGTGATCAGTATTTCGGGTGCGTTGATCAGGTCTTTCAGATGTGAGTTATCTTGTGTCATATTGTCATTTCTCTTCGAGTTGAGCTTTCATGTATTGTGCAGCACGACCAATATGGGACCGCATCAATGATTCTGCTAAAGCCGGATTGCGACCTTTCATTGCTAAAACGATCTGAACATGCTCTTCGTTTGCACCCGTTTTGCGTTCAATAATCGCACTGGTACTGGTGCGGTAAAGTCGTAATATATTCAGATTGTCTTGTCGCAGTGCATCCATGAGCCGTTGGTTTCTACTCCCCACGGCGATACGGGCATGGAAATCAAATTTTGGACTGGACTCTACTACCTCGGCACGCGGTATCTCTGCTGCAAGCACTTCGCGTTCCAACTGTTCGATGTCCTCGATGGACATGCGCTCAGTCGCAAGGCGACACGCCATGCCTTCCAGTGCCATTCGTACTTCGAACAACTCCAACATTGATTCAACACCCAGTTTAATAACTCGGGATTTCACGTAAGGCGTCCGTGTCACGAGGCCAATTCCCTGCAAGCGTCTTACCGTCTCTCGTATAGGTCCGCGACTCACTCCTAAACGCTGAGAGAGTTCCACCTCGTTAATCGTGGATCCTTGTTCTATACGACCAGAATAAATATCCTGCAGAAGTGTTTGAAAGACTCTATCGGATAGCGATCGGCTTTGAGAGTTAGGATGATCAGTTTCTTTAGTCATGGGATTAGTCTAGTAATATGCGAATATAGTGTCAACAGTTTATCTATTTAATTGACAATAACATAGGGTATACACCTATATTTATGATTATTTTTTTAAATGAGCCGTTAACTGTCAACAGTTAACGATACAAATTAAATTGTAGTTATAGGTAGTAAAAATAAATTTGCAGTTTTATTCAGTGTTTTTTGACCGAAATCATTGCCCACCGTAAAGCCAACCAATAATCCAATAGATCACTTAATGCACTCAGAAAGAATCTTCCCTCAGTTCAATATTTCCTATATGGAAAGATAAATTTTCCGTAGATAGCTTGTGACCCCGTCACTGTTTGCAGACAATAGAAAGCCTATTTCCTCACGCCGAAACACAGTTTCATATCTTCAATTTTCAAATCTCGTTAAGAAGCAATTACGCGAAAATTTAATAAATTCTCATCGACTTTTAAAAAGAGCTGTTTGAAAATTCTATGAAATGGATTAATGAAGATTAAGGTTATGACATTAACGTGCGTTGGCTGAGATTTTTAAATTTGGAAAACACAGATGAGAACAATCAAATGAAAGCAAACAGCGCTTCCCGGAGACAATTCATAATCAGATCTGCTGGTCTAGCGGCAGCGTGTGCAACTTTTGGGGTCAAAGCAGAAACTTATCCGTCACACCCGGTGAGAATGGTTGTTGCGTACGCACCAGGGGGATCCACTGACTTAGTAGCACGGCTGGTTTCACAAAATTTGAGTACAAATTTAGGTACGTCGATCGTTGTCGAAAATAAGGCCGGCGGCGGTACCGCGATAGGCACACGAACAGTGCAAAATGCGCGACCAGATGGATATACCTTGTTATTTGGCACAAATGCATTCGTCATACATTCGTTAATAACAAAACCAAAGCCTTGGGACCCACTAAATGATTTCGAACCAGTTGCACTAATTACTCAACAAGCGCTGGGCTTGTTGGTTAGGCCTGGTCTTAAGATCAATTCAGTTGAAGATTTGATCAAATATGCAAAAGCTAATCCCGGTAAATTGAATTTTGCTTCGTCAGGAGTAGGTTCTAATCAGCATCTGACCGGAGAAGCATTTCAAGAAGCGGCCAATATCGAGCTGCTCCATGTGCCTTATAAAGGTGCAGGCCCGGCGATACAAGATCTGCTTGGTGAACGAGTGGATATGATGTTTACATCTTTGGTCGGAATTGGAGAATATATATCCAATAAAAAAATCCTCTTGCTGGCAACAACAGGGCTTAAACGCAATCGGGCAACGCCAGATACCCCGACGGTGGCCGAAGGAGGATTGCCAGGGTTTGAATCAATATCATGGCAGGGCGTACTTGCACCAGCCAAAACACCACCGGCTGTAGTAGACAAACTATATGCAGAATTATTGAAACTTGAAAACGCGAACGATGTGAAAAAAAGCCTGGACGAACAAGGTATGGAACTGAATGTTAAAGGCCCTGACGAGCTTCGTAAAACGATGCAAAAAGAACTAGATATTTATACAGAGCTTCTGAAAAAAAGGTCTGTCATTTGAAAAATGGCTGATTGAATTAATAAATCCAATTGCTTGAAAAAATTTAGTTTTTCGGCGTTCTCATCTCTCAATTTGGACAGGCTTTATTGTGAAAATAGGTAATAAAAATCAATGAATAACAAAAAATTTAGAATTGCATATTTTGAAAGACCAATGCATCAGTCATTTATCGATAAGCTCCATTCCGCTAATGGCATCGAACTCATTAAACTGCAATTTTCAGATAGTGCGGAATACAATTGGAAAGTACTAGCCGGTTGCCACGGTTATTACGCGCGAGCAGCTCGTGATGAACTTCCGCGGGAATGGCATGTGACCAAAGAACTGCTTGCCAGGATGCCATCTCTGCTTTTGGTGGCAAGCTATGGAGCCGGATATGACACCATAGACATATCGGCGTGCTCTGCCGCAAATGTAGCAGTCGTTAACCAGGCTGGAGGAAACGCCGAAGGCGTGGCTGAGCACACTTTAGGTATGATGCTCACGTTGCTCAAGCGCATTCCAGAAGGCAATGTTGATCTACGTACCGGTCAAATCCAGCGCCGTGAGCAATACATGGGGCGGGAACTAATGGGAAGAACAATTGGTTTGATTGGCTTGGGCAATGTTGGAACGCGTGTTTCAAGTATTCTCCGGACTGCTTTTAACTGCCAGATTCTAGCGTACGATCCCTATCTTGACGTTCAGACATGCCTGTCTCGTGGGGGACAAAAAGTTGAACTCGAAGCCTTACTAGCAAACTCGGAAATTGTTTCCTTACATTGCCCATTAACTACCGAAACCCGAGAAATAATGAATAAAAAGCATTTTTTTCAAATGCCGGCTGGTAGTCTATTTATTAGTACAGCCAGAGGAAGTATCCATAATGAAGAGGACCTGCTTGAGGCAATCGAGTCAGGCCATATAGCCGGGGCTGGGCTTGATGTATGGGATGTAGAACCCCCCTCATCAACCCACCCCTTGCTTCAGCACCCTAACGTAATATCAAGCCCCCATATTGCGGGGGTGACACATGAAAGTCGTCAAAGAGTCGCCAGTATGGCGGCCGACAGTTTCATTAGCTTGGCTTTGGGCAAGCTCCCTGATCGTTTACTAAATCCAGAAATATCTGACCTGTTGATGAAGCGAACAAGTGTAGTGATGAAACATATATAGCACGACGGTAGCTGTTATATAGCAGAATTTTGCAGCTTCCGAGCGGATGCTTGTGTTAATTTGCTGGCCATTCAGGATGTTCTTGTATCCAACATTTCATGAATTCAAGAAATGCACGGGCACGTTGAGGGACCGATTCCTGCTTTGAATATATTGCGTGAATATGCAGTAATTCGGGATGAGCATCAGCTAAAACCATCTCCAGCTTGCCACTCTTCAACTCATCTGCAACCATATAAAGCGGATGAATAGAAATCCCCATTCCCTCAACAGCAGCCTGCTTTAAGATTTCTCCAATATTGGAGCGTAGTGGGCCCTTCACTCGTACAGTGATGGGCCCATCATCACTCTCAAAACGCCAGGTCCCGGTAGATGATTTATATACATTAATGAGGCAATCGTGCTGAGCAAGGTCCTGTGCTCGTTTGACCGGTTCGTTATGGCGCAAATACGAAGGCGCGGCAACAATAACTTGGGGAAGCCGCCCTAACATATAAGCGACGTGGCTCGCATCAGGCAATGTCGGACTACTTACAATGCCAAAATCCAATCCTTCAGACACAAAAGCATCAATACGTTGCCTGGATAAAATACTGATGGCAACTTGGATATCAGGATATTGCTTACAAAATGCCGCCACTATCGGTACAAAACGATGGGCTCCAAAATATGGAGCAATACCTACTTTGACCACTCCATCCAATCCGCTTGAAAGACCTTTCACAGCCTGCTTCATATCTTCTATGCCCCGCAATACGTCATTGGCGCTCTCAATAACCTGCTCGCCTGCAGGAGTCAAACTCATTTGTTTGGTCGTTCTATTTAACAAGCGCGCACCTAAAGTACGCTCAAGCCAACTGACATATTTGCTGGCAGCAGCGGGAGAAATATTGAAATGCTCGGAGGCTCGAACAAAGCTCTTACGTCGCGCGACTTCTATAAAAACACGCATGGCTGTCACTTCGTTCATTGTGTTCATTCCTTAATCGAAATACTGAATTTCCGAATGCTACCTTGTCGCCTGTCCACTCGACAGATAGAATATTTTTTTACTCATACCTTATAAATTTTACCATGTGCGTTGCTAATACTTACTTCGTACATTTTATGTTTACGCGTGCCATTTGGACGAGCCCTTAAGAGTACGGATACTAATGAGCCAACATGATTTACTTAATATTGCAGACTACTGCGAAGCCAGCCGAAGCCGACTGCCGAAAGGTCTATTTGAATTCGTCCATCGGGGTACAGAAGATGACCTTGCCCTGGAAAATAACCGGAACGCCTATAACTCACTAAAACTGCTGCCTCGCACATTAATTGACGTTTCATCTCGCCAAGCAAATTTATCATTGTTTGGAAAACCGTGGTCATTTCCCTTCGCTATCGCACCAACCGGAGCTGCGGGATTAATGTGGTATCAAGGTGAAATCGCATTGGCCCGAGCTGCAGCAAATGCTGGCGTACCTTTCACCGTAGCTACCGGATCTTTGTCGTCAATGGAAGATGTGGCAGAAATGGCTGGCGGGAATCTTTGGTTTCAATTGTACATGTGGCCAGACAAACAGGCGTCCTATGGCTTGGTACAACGGGCAGAAAATGCCGGCTACGAGGCATTAGTCGTTACCGTTGACACAGCAGTCAACTCGAACCGGGAATACAACGTTAGAAACGGATTTACTGTTCCGTTCAGCTTTTCGCGCCGCAATGTAATGGACGTAATAAAAAAACCAGGTTGGCTTTTTAATGTCCTGGCGCGATATATGGCAACAGCCGGAATGCCAAAATACGAAAACTATCCGCCTGATATGCGCAATAGTATCGTGGCCAAACCCCTGGGTAAGGCAATGAAAAAAACTGACGCCCTAACCTGGTTAGATCTCCGTGAGCTTCGCAAAATATGGCCTCGTACCCTTCTGATTAAAGGTGTTCTTTCTCCAGAGGATGCAATTCTGGCGATTGAGTCTGGCGTTGACGGAATTATTGTGTCCAACCATGGGGGTCGCATGCTGGACTGTTCCATTGCGCCGCTTTCAGCTCTTCCTGCAATAGTCGAAGCGGTCAATGGGCAGGTCCCTATACTTATTGACGGTCATATCCGACGAGGCAGCGACATTGCCAAGGCCCTTGCTCTTGGTGCCTCAGCAGTGCTCGCTGGCCGCCCAACACTATACGGGCTTGCTACTTCCGGGCAGTCTGGAGCGGAACATGTGCTCGCTCTATTACATGAAGAATTGCTAAGAGTTATGGGGCTGCTTGGCCGACCAAATTTATCCGATCTGGACAGATCCTGCCTCGTCGACGCTAACAATTCAATATCGTCGTCATAAGGAGAGAATGTATGGTGAATGTATTTCCTTCAGGCTCCAGCCTGGGAGCAGTGGTGCAAGGTATCGATCTGTCAAATCCATTAAGTGACATGGATTTCTCCCAAATTGTCATGGCACTGGGACGCTACGGCGTACTACATTTCCCTCATCAAAAAATTGATGCTGTCGAATTGAAAGCTTTTTCTGAGCGATTTGGCGGGTTACAAACATCCGTTACTGGAAAGTTCAGTGAGCCAAATGTTCCTGAGGTAGGGATTCTTTCGAATATCGTGGAGAATGGCGTTCCGATAGGATTGGCTGACGCTGGCCAGGACTGGCATACTGATATGTCCTACAACGCCACTATTGGATTCGCGAATGTACTCTATGCTTTAAAGATTCCGCGGAGAGACCATCGTGCCCTGGGTTCAACGCACTTCGCCAATATGCATGCCGCATATGATGGTTTACCCATAGCGTTAGTGCAAAGACTGGCTGATGCGACGGTCACTCATGATTTCAACAAATTCTGGGAGGGAATGCGGCAACGTTCAGATAGTGTACGACCGGCTCTCACGTCCGAGCAACGCGCAAAACGTCCTCCATCTAAGCACCCATTGTTTCTTACTCATCCGATCACAGGTAAATCTGTACTGTATGCGAATCCAGGTTACGCCGTACGAATCAACGAGCTTTCTGAAAAGGAAAGCAACGACATACTCAATTTTCTGTTTGAGCATCAGTTACAAGCGAAATATCAATATGTACATGACTGGACTGAAGGCGATGTGCTTATGTGGGACCATATTGGTACGTTACATAACGCTGTACCGGACTATGGACCGCAAGAGCAACGCCTGATTAAACGTTGCCAGATAAAGGCCGATAAAGTGTTTGATTCGTCGTTTATGGCGTCTGTATATAGCCATTTATCACCTCAAATAGGAAAAAAATGAGATCCGACATTGATATGAGAGAAGCAGCCGCTAAAAATACACTTGTTCAATTTTTTCGATATCTTGACGAGCGAAAATACAGCCAACTGGCTGACCTGATGGGAGAGGGCGGCAGTTGGGAGCGCCAGGGCCGTAATCTGACAAGTAAAAATGAAATTATTGAAGCTCTGGATAGACGCTCGGGAACACTACAAATTCATCATTTATTGACGAACCTTTTTTCTGAAGTAGCGAATGATGGCATTACAGTGACTTGCTACATGCTAGTCGTGCGTCACGATAGCGGCAAACAAATTACGGGCCCAGCACCATTAAGCGGTGTCGCCAATATTAGAACAACACGCGCGCAGCTTCGTCATACACCGGACGGATGGCGAATTCATCACCTCGCAAGCGACGTGCCTTCATTTTCAACAATTGATCAATAGAGTTCGGAGAATAATGTGCGATGGATAAGATATCGACAGGACGATAAGATTGTTTACGGCATTCTTGAGGGGAAGTATGTGAATGAAATAAGCGGAACGCCCTTCATTAAGCACGAAGTCACAGGTAAAAAAATTCCACTTGCAGAAGTGAAATTGGAAGTCCCGGTTATTCCCCAAACATTCTATTGCGTAGGCCTGAACTATGTGGATCATATCAAAGATCCCTCTCGCATTCCTCCTAAGCCGGATATTGGTTATCGAGCCAATAACGCGCTGATAGCCCATAATGTTCCCGTTGTGATCCCTTCTGATGCAAGGACAATACATTATGAAGGGGAGTTGGTTGTTGTAATTGGACGGCAGGGAAAAAATATAAGCGAAGAAGATGCGCTAAAGTACGTTTTAGGTTACACAATCGGTAACGATGTTAGCGAACGCAATTGGCAGCGAGAGGATCGAACCCTTTGGCGTGCAAAGAATAGCGATACTTTTAAACCCATGGGGCCCTGGATTGAGACAGAGGTCAATCTCGAGGAATCAATAACGACTGTTAGAGTAAATGATGTAGTAACTTCAAGTTTCTCTACCAATAATATGCTCTTCGGGGTCGCCCGGTTTATTAGTGCAATGACGCAATATCTGACCCTTTATCCAGGAGATGTTATCTGGATGGGAACAGACGGCCATTCTCCTGATCTGGCGCCTGGTGACATTGTCGAAGTGGAAATCAGCGGAATTGGTACTTTAAGAAATAAATTTATTTTCGCTTAGAGAGTTTACCTGTTGAGTGGCAAAGCTGGTAGATGTTGTCGAATTTCACAAGTCAACTCATAAAAAAACAGGTAAACCCATAGTAGCTATTCCTTGAAAATAAAATTTTCCGTTGCCTCTAGTAGTGTGATTTTCTTGATTGAGAAAGACATTGTTCCTTGTCTTCAAGGCAGTTTGAATTCTTTCAGGAGCTCTTTGAAAGTAATGAGCAATTGCGTTTACGCGCCTCTGCAAAGAAGGAGTTTCGTCCATATGATATGCGAGACGCTACGTAGAAGAAGGCTTTCGCTACTTGTGTCGGCACGTATGCTGATTTGTTCAAACGTGGTGGTTGGCCCATTGTTTTAGATTTCAGCGACCTAGTTTTACAACTTGACCAATGGGCAAATAGGCAACTTTGCATAGGTGTTACCTCTATGAATAACTTGCCAACTGCTGCACATCTGCTTGTAACTCATTTGCGTGAATCAACGATAAATCGTTGAATAATTATAAAAATAATTGATGCTTTGCATATAACCAGCCATAACGGTTCGTTATGGCCTCTTAGCCAAGTAATTCTTCTCAAAGGCCGCCTTCTTTTTTAATATCTCCTTCAACTATTAGCAAAGTGCTGATTTGAAAAGGAGAAATAATGTCTAAAAATTCGTACAGTATCGCCTTATTACCTGGTGATGGAATAGGGCCTGAAATTATCAACGCCACACTAATGGTGCTGAATAGAGCGGCAGAGAAATTCAACATTAAGTTTGATTACTCAGAGTACGAAGCCGGCGCCAATTTGTACAAACGAGATGGGATATCAATATCAGATCAGGATATGCAGGCGATTGGGGAGTCTGACGCTGTATTGCTTGGTGCGATGGGTCTGCCAGATATCCGTAAGCCGGATGGCACTGAAATTGCTCCTCAAATCGATATCCGAGAGCATTACGGTCTTTTTGCCAGTCTGCGCCCATGTAAGCTCTATCCTGGCGTACCCACTCGCTTACGCGCCGAAAAAATTGATATGTTGGTGATTCGGGAAACAACTGAAGGCTTGTTTGCTGGGCGGCATGACCATCAAGAGCCAAGCGACGAAAGTGTCAGTGATCGACTCACTATCACAAGAAAAACCAGCGAAAAACTATTTGAACTTGCGTTTGCTCAAGCAGCACAAAGAAAAAAAATCACGGCACCCCTGGGCATGTGACCCTATTGGACAAAGCAAATGTACTTCGTAGCAATGCATTTTTGAGAAAAGTATTCGATGATGTCGCAGCCAGACACCCTGATATAGGCACGGACCGTGTATATATCGATGCCGGTTCAATGATGTTTGTCACCAATCCAGAAAGATACGATGTGGTAGTAACAGAGAATGTCTTTGGAGACATTACATCTGAGATTGCAGCAGGCGTTGTTGGCGGCCTTGGAGTGGCTCCATCTGGAGACGTCAGCGAAACACACGGCGTCTTCCAGCCCAGTCACGGGACAGCGCCTGAATTGGCTGGAAAGAATCTCGCCAACTCAGTGGCTACTATTCTTTCAGCAGCCATGATGCTCGATTGGCTTGCCGAAAAAAATTTAGACTCTGCATGTTTTTATTTGGTGCCGGTTTTCACGGATTGCCAACGATCTTCGCTTGGCAAATGCGCTTCGACGTCCGGTATCGCTTAAATTTGCGCCAGCCCACCGTCAACGAAGACTTCGCTGCCTGTCATAAAGCTGCTCTCGTCAGAAGCCAGGAATAAGGCGACAGCGGCGATCTCATCCGAATCTCCAATGCGTCCAAGCGGCGCTTCCTGAGCGAAATTGGCCAGCAAACTCTCTTTTTTCCCCGAGCTCTCCAGTACATTAAACAGCCCTGGCGTTGCTGTGGAGCCCGGAGAGAGCACATTTACGCGGATCCCCGTTCCCTGCAGGTCCAGCGCCCAGCTTCTGGCAAAGTTACGAATTGCCGCTTTCGAAGCACTGTAAACGCTAAATGCTGGCGTGCCCATTGAACCGGTTGTCGAGCCGGTCAGAATAATCGAACCGCCGTGCGACATGAGCGGCAGCGCCTTCTGCACGGTAAACAGCGTCCCTTTTACGTTAACGTTAAACGTATTCTCATACGATTCCTCGGTAATCGCTCCAAGCGGCTGAAGCTCACCCAAGCCCGCATTAGCGAAAAGGATGTCAACTTTCCCTTTCACCTGCTGGATGTGAGAAAAAATACGTTCCAGATCGATCAGCTTTGATACGTCGCCCTGAATCGCAAGCGCTTCATGACCTATCAGCATAACCGCTTCATCAAGCTCTTTCTGACGGCGACCTATGATGACCACCTGCGCGCCTTCCTGGGCAAAGCGCCTGGCCGTAGCTAGACCTATACCGCTATTTCCGCCGGTAATCACCGCTATTTTTCCTGCTAATCTACTCATAACGCACTCCTCAACATTGGAAGGTCATAGCATATACAGCATTAAACAATTAGTATAGTATGCACTTTTTGGTAAGTGCCTGGCGCATGAGAACTTATATGCTAAATCAAAAATTCAACTGCGGTCTGGAAGCGTCATTGGCGGTACTAAGCGGGAAGTGGAAACCGCTGGTACTGTTTCACCTCGCCCATGAGATACATCGTTACGGGCAGTTGAAGCGCGCCATTGGAAAAGTAAGTGACAAGGTATTGATTCAACAGTTGAAAGAGCTTCAGCAGGATGGCGTGGTCGAACGCACCGACTACGGCGAAATTCCGCCCAAGGTTGAGTATTCCTTAACAGGTTTCGGCGAATCGCTGGCCCGCGCGTTAGCGCCACTCTGTCAGTGGGGAGAGCTGCATACGGAACAGATTGGAAATATCGTGCGCAACCGAGAGAAGCCGCAGGGCGAACATCAGTAAGCGGCGGTAATGGCAGCTCACCGAAAAGGAACGAGATGGATGCAACGGGTATCGAAAGAAAACAATGAAATTATGAAATATGGTTAAAAATAAAATGGTTATTATGGTTTTTGCTCTGCAAATATTTTCATTAATTGTGAGATAAACTCCGGATATTTGCATTTAATCGTCGTATTAAAGGCGAGCATAAACAGGCTTGCCTTTAATTTTGTCTTGAGACTAGAAATAATGTCGGACTGGGCAGGTCATAGCTCCTCCCATCTACGGCGAATACGCTGTATTGCATTTTACTTAATTTATATTTTATGAGTACAAAAGGCTATAAGTATGATGTATTGACATTTATAGAAAATACGCCTTAGAATCAGACCTAGGAGATAAGTCTCGCTTCTCGCTTCTCGCTTACATACGAATCCATTCAGATAAGGAAAATTAATTGGAAATCGAACGAGGGCTGATCAAAACGTCCGCTGGTTATCTACATTATCGCGCTGCCGGCAGCGGACCCCCAGTAATTTTGCTCCATATCAACCAGCAATCATCAGCAACGTATATTGAGCTGATTGAAGCGTTAGCATCGACACATCGGGCGATAGCAATTGATTATCCCAGTCACGGTTGTTCCGACCATATTTTTACGCAACCATCAATCTACGACTACGCTTGCTGGATCGTGCAAGTGTTGGATCATATGGGCATTTCTCGTGCGCATGTCCTGGGCGAGGCGACAGGCGCAGCCGTAGCCATTCAGCTCGGTGTGGCGTTTCCTGATCGCGTCAATAATCTGATTTTACTAAACTGCCCTCTTTACCTTGACAAACAGACCGCAGAGAAAAGGCACTCACCGTTAAAAAATTCGCTTCGCCCAAGCGATGAGACAGGGTTTCCAATGACCCGAACGCTGACATTTATGCTTGAGCAAGACGCGGACCATGCGCCGATGCATCCCACTCAGTCCTGGATGGATCGTATAAATACCGCACAGATCGAAGCCGGGCGAGAGCGCTGGCAAGCGCTGGACGCATTGCATGAGTTTGATATTGCTGCCAGCCTTCAGCAACTGCAGAAAAAAACGCTTTTACTGATTGGAGAGCATTTTTATTATCTTCGGTTTAAAGATGAATTTGTTGCCCGGGTTCAAGATATAGAAGTGCAAACCATCGAAACGGCACGCTTTTGTATGGGATGGGAACATGCTGGTGAAGTCGCTAGGCGTCTGATCGCTTTCATTCAAAAAACAGAGTAGAGAGTAAACAACATGAAAAGACGATTCCAATGCTTGACCCCCCTCCTTCTCGCGGCGGTGACTACAATCAGCAACGCCACGCCTGCCCAATTGGATCGCTACCCGGAAAGACCGATCAAGTTTGTTGTGACATACCCGCCTGGCGGTGGCACTGATATCGTTGCACGAACGTTGGCGTCGGAAATGGCCAAGGAACTCAAGCAAGCTATCGTCGTCGACAACCGTGCCGGCGCAGGTGGCACCATAGGCACCAATGAGGTCGCGAAGGCCAAGCCGGACGGTTACACGATTTTGTTTGGCACGACTGCAGGCTTGATCATTAATCCCTTGCTGAAAAAAGATATGCCATACGATGCCAATAGGGATTTCTCGCCGGTTTCTCTGTTGGCGACCACGCCACAGATTTTGGTAGTGAATCCGAGTTTACCGATCAAAACAACGCAGGAATTGATTGCCTATGCAAAACAGCATCCTGGGCAGCTGAATTATGCCTCGGTTGGAATAGGAGCACCGAACCACATTGCAATGGAAATCTTTAAGCACATGACCGCTACAGATCTGACGCATGTGCCATATAAGGGTGCCGGGCCGGTTATTAACGATCTCCTGGGCAACCAAGTCCAGGTAACGATGAATCCCATTCCACCCATGTTGAGTCATTTGAAAGACGGGAAGCTGCGGGCGCTGGCAGTGACCTCTCATTCTGCGGCAGCTCCCAACATACCCACCATTGCGCAATCTGGGGTGCCTGGCTATGAGGCAAATTTCTGGTACGGCGTTTTCGTGCCGGCGAATACCCCAGCTCCCATCATCGACAAGCTAAATAAAACGATTGTCAAGGTAATGGGCGAACAGAAACTGATCAGACAATTAACACAGTCTGGCGTAGAGCCCCGTACTACAACGCCTCGGGAGCTGGGAGACATTATGAAGCGGGATACGGAAACGATGAGAAAAACGATGCGCGACGCTGGCATCATTACCGAATAAGAGGAAGCGGTCGCCGCATAAGTACTGGCAGTTGGTGTTGGAGTATTGGATTGAGCCAATTTTTATTAATTTAGCGCCAGGAGAGAAAATGGCAAACCAGAAAATTGCCGTTATTGATGATTATCAGAATATAGCGCTTGAATGCGCCGATTGGTCTCCTGTTCGCGCCCTGGCTGACGTGACTCTCTTTAATCAAGCCTGGACTAGCGAAGATGATTTGGTGGATAAGCTTAGCGCATTCGATATCATAATGCTGTTGCGCGAACGGACCGCTTTTCCAGCGCGAGTGCTCGAGCGACTACCTAATCTCAAATTCATTGCAATGACGGGAGCGCGAACCAGCTCACTGGACCTGCAAGCGTGTGCAAAGCACAATATATTAGTCTCTTATACCAGCTCTCACCCTTCAACAGCAACGGCAGAGCTGACTATCGCGTTGATGCTTTCTTGTGCAAGGTCAATGGATCAGGCAATACAGAATATCAAAAATGGCCGCTGGCAGGAGGAGCTTGCACTGGGCTCAACGCTGGAAGGCAAATGCCTGGGTATTGTTGGCCTGGGAAAGCTGGGATCCAGGGTAGCCCATATTGCGAAGGCGTTCGGCATGGAGGTGGTGGCCTGGAGCCAGAATTTGACCGAACAAAAAGCAGCGGAACAAGGTGTCAGGCGTGTTGAAAAATCAGAATTATTTAGGTTCGCAGATGTCGTCTCGATCCATCTGACGCTTTCAGATAGAACCCGAGGAATAATCGGACGTGAGGAACTGTTGCAAATGAAGCAAGGGGCTATCCTGGTGAATACGTCTCGTGGACCGCTAATAGACGAAAACTCACTAATAGATGTGCTCCAATCCAAACAAATTGTCGCGGGCCTGGATGTGTACGATGTCGAGCCATTGCGGGCAGATCACCCATTTCGATCGCTTTCAAATGTCGTGGCGACGCCTCATATCGGCTACGCAGTTGATGTGGCCTTGCAGCATTTTTTCCAGCAAAGCGTGGAAAATGTTCTCGCCTACCTCAGAGGTACGCCACAGAGGATAAAGACTGCTGCCAATCCTTAAATACATGGTCCATTTTCAAAGCAATTTTCAATTAGTTTTGCGTTGATATAACTAATTTTTGAATTTCGAAATCGAACGTCAAGACAGCCGATCCGACACAGGGAATAATACACAAAAAAACCGGGAAAGCCCCTCTGAGGCAGTTTTTTTATAGCGCCGGTTTCCCTCAGGGGTGTTAACAGAACTGCTGGCAGACATTAGCAGTTGATTTTGGCGCCCAGGGGCTTACCTATTCGTTGTCGACTCATTGATGGTTTTCTCGCAGGCGGCAACATACTGGAATCTTGCATCCCAGGCTTTGCTTGTTTTAAAAATCTAACGTCGCCGATAACAGAAACGTGCGCGATGCCCCCAGACCTGCATAATCGTAGGTGTTGACTGTCCAATTGGCTTTATTGAACACATTCTCGACGGTCGTACCGTTCAATTGTGTCTCCAGCTGCAGTCCGTTTGCTCCTGCAGGCACAACACATGGGCCGAAAGCACTACTGGAATTAACGTTCCTTCCCATGGTCCACTGTGACCTGCGTGACTGGCAATCACGAATTGAACCTTCATTAAAAAGCAGGACTTGAGTATCTTGATTATCTTGGCCGCACGGTTCCCTGGTAACAGAGGCTCGGGTGATCATCGACGCTTGTTTACAAGGTAATATTTTTGAATGTTGCTTCAAAAATATTCGCATTAATTGTGGAAATTCTGAGTTTGTCATGGCAAAGGCGACGACTGCCTCGTGCTGGAAAACAAGGTCTTACTTGTCCGGAGCGTTGAGCGCCAAGGTTACTACGCCCGCGTACAGTACCGCTCCAGTTGGCTGGCCGGTAGGCGAGCCGCCGGCTGGTTCAAGACTGACCGCAAGCGTGATGCCCTCAAGCGTCGATAGTTGCTCCAGGCCGATACGAGTGCTCTCGCCGGGGTTCAGAAGTCCCAGGGAGACCGGCTTTTTGTCTGCCCCGATGCGCCATAACTGCAGACTGTGCTGGGCATCGGTTGTTGTCATGTTCAGTGGGGTGAACACCAATGTTCGCTGGCGTGCATCGTAGCCCGCAATCAGCCGCGCGGCAGAATCCGGTGTTGTTGGAGACAGTACGGCAATGGGCCGGATGGTGGCGGGAACGTCCCTGTGATCTGTCGCATCCGGCCAGAATAGGGCAATAACAAGACAGGCGGCCAACGCTGCGCTTGTCAATTGCCATATTCGGGTTCTGCGTGCAGTGTCGAATCCGGGCTTCACTGATGATGCCTGAGTATTGGTATAGAGATCCTGATTGGATGCGTCGTCTTTGCGATTGTCCTGGGCGGTGGTGTCTCTTGGTAATCTTTCGCTGATGGTTTGCCAGACATGGGCGGGCGGCTGCACCGGTTCGTCATACAGATCTAGTTGTGCAAAGGCTTGCTGCCAGGCGGCCACTTCACGGGCCACGGCGGGATCGTTGGCAATATGGTGTTCATAGCGGCGTCGGGCTCCACCACGCAGGGTGCCCAGCACGTATTCCGCTGCCAGCAGATCGTCGGGTTTGAATTCGTTCATAATCCCAGACACCCCTTCAATTGAGCAAGGCCTCGCCTGATCCAGCTCTTGGTGGTCCCCAAGGGCTGCGCCATCTGTTTGGCGATCGCCGCATGGGAGAGACTATGATAATAGGCAAGAAAAATACTCTGGCGCTGCTCCGCCGACAATTGCTTCATGCAATCTTCCAGCCTTTGCGAGGACTGGCCCCGTTCAAAAAGCGCCAACGGCCCGGGATCGGTATCGTGCAGCAGATCCATATCATCGTCAACCGAAGGATCGGCAGGCTCAAGGCGACGCAAGCGGTCAATGGCCCGATTACGAACAATATTGGTCATCCACGTCAAGGGTGCACTGTAATCACTATTGTAATTGCCGGCCTTATCCCATATCGTAATAAACACGTCCTGCAGCAATTCGTCAGCCAGTTCGGGGCGCTTGAGCATGCGCAGGGCCACCCCATACAGGCGTGGCGACACCTGCACGTATAGCGCTTCGAATGCGTGCCTGTCCTTTCGAGCTATTGCCAAAAGAAGAGTGCGGTGTTGCTGGTCGCCGGTTTGCGCCATGTATTTGCTTATGTGTTTGTCGGTCCGAGTCCCATAGTCACACGAAATTTCAATTGTCGTCAATGCCTTTTCTGTTTCTTATGGCGATATTGCGAAGCTGCAAAGGCAGGGCAGGCAGCCAGGGTGCGCATGCGACCACGACCCGATAAACACGGGTGAAAGAGCACGGCACGCCCCGGTTTTCCAGGGTAAGCAGTGAATCGTTCTTACTGTTATTCCAGTCGAAATATTCCTGTAATCCCGGGCCCGCAGCATTGGCTATATTGAGAGCGTTACTTGGGCATCAGTACGGTGTCGATGACGTCGATCAAGCCATTTGACTGCATAACATCATAAGTGCTGATATTGGCCATGCCGCCAGCCTCGTCCTTGATCTGGATATTCTGTGGGCCATTCATCATCAGCCAGAGCGTTCCGCCTTGTACCGTTTTGAGCATCGCTTTGCCACCATCTTTCTTGATGATTTTCTCCAGGTCGTGCTTGGTGTATTTACCTGCAACGACGTGATATGTGAGTACCGCTGTCAGCTTCTGCTTGTTCTCAGGCTTGAGTAACGTATCTACTGTCCCCGCAGGCAGGGCATTGAAAGCGGCGTTCGTTGGTGCAAAGACCGTAAACGGCCCTTTGCCCTGCAACGTCTCTACCAGGCCGGCGGCTTTGACGGCAGCGACCAGCGTGGTGTGATCCTTCGAATTCATCGCGTTTTCCACAATGTTTTTCTGTGCGAGCATGGGTGCACCGCCAACGCTGACTGTCGCTGCGCCTGCCACGCCTGCGCCGGCCAGCATGCCAGCCAGGACGAGCGAACGAATAAGTGATTTCATGAGAATTCCCTTGTATGAATTATGTGGGTAACATTACCTCACATTGACATATACGCAGGAACGGGCGAATCGGATGCAGGAGTACTAAAAAACTCGAAACGAATTGGGACGCGATAATTCTAATGGTCAGAGATTTGAGAGTTTCATAAAATCTGCGCGAGAGCCTTGGCTCCGAGTCGCGGCTGTAGCGCCACCCAAAAGATTGACTTCGCGTTATGGATCTTGCTAACAAGCGGAAAATTGATCGCCGACGGCAACCGCATCAGCTTTTTTCCTGATGTATCATCGTTGGCAAGGGCAAATTATCAATAATAAACTTGAGAAATACGATGATTTAGTGTGGTAGCCATTGTCCAACTTGCCTGATCTGATGGTCAATTATGTGCAAGAGGCATTAAAAATGCATATGCAAAAGGCAGAGATCTTGAGCGATTTCATTTTAGGCTAAATTAGAGCCGTTTTAAGCGTTTATTTGCAAGATCCACTGTTTCGGCAGGGTTGCCGGAAAAATCGCCGTATGGTCGGCGTCTGCTCTCCGTAGCTGCATTATGACAATCAAAGGCCGCCCTTTACTGCAAAACAGGAAGAGAAAGAGGCGCTGCCAGCGGGAAAATCGCTAGGTTTTCACTAAAGGGTCAAGGCCGCGAACCGGATCGACATTGGCGAGATCCTCTTCAAGCACCCTGCCTCCACCTTTTTACCTGTGCGCCAAAGGCCATCCTGGCCGATTCAATACGTAGCGCCGCCATACCACGCATATTTATTTTGCTGATCGTGCATCCATTACCCGCTTTTCTTCGTATATCGCTATGTGAGGTTATTTAACCGAGCAATCTATACCAAGGGAAACCAAGCCTTGTTACGGTTTGGTACCAGCCGGCAGACATATTGTTAGTTGGCCCGCCGTGCTGCATTTGCTTCACGGTTTACTCTATAAGTCCAGGAGTACTTTATGAAAATTATTACCCATTTCGCAGTTGCCATGTGCTTGATTCTAGGTACGGGAGTCACCCTTGCCGCAGATATTACGAGCAAGGAGAATACTCAGGAAAGCATGTCCGACGATAGCAAACTCGATGATGCCAAACCTATCAATGGTGCAGCTAGTGAAAATATGAACAAAGGATCAATGTCTCACGAGGGAATGTCCAAGGAAAGCATGTCCAACGATAGCAAGCCCAAAGAGGGTGTATCCAAAGACAGCATGGGCATGGAAAAAATGAAAAACTAGGGCAGGATCAGCTGCTGAGGGATATTCAGGATCGGGGCCTGCGAATGCAGTCTTCTCGAAAAATACCCTGAAACAATCAATGAAAAAAAATGGGCAAGCATTTCTATGATGTTTGCCTATTTTTTTGTTCTTCAAAATTTCGAATCTACGACAGGGGAAAGTTTATCGACCATCGATTGCTATACGGTTACCGATGGATTTTTCTGGATGCTATTAACCGTTAGTCCTTGTCTGAACATTATTTATCTTGGCCTGCGTAATCGTATTGCTATTATGGATTGAATGGGAGTAGTTGAAGTGACTGTTTTGAAGTACATATGAAAAGCAGGAATACTAAGGTGAGTCTGCTTTATTCTCGAATTCGTAAAATGTTCGTTGAAACAGGCAAAAATAGGCGCAGAATGGGCAATAAGATTTCAAATTTGAGAACGTATAATTTTCTATAAACTCAGCTGGTTTTTTGCACCTTCGCACAGGGGGTCAGCGTCTAAAGGAAATACAAGATGGAATATACGAACGGAGTCAAGCTATCGCGGCATGATTTGCTCAATGAGACCGACTCTTCCACTGCGAAGACGACTAACCCAGGCGTACAAGCTAGCGCCGAACAGGCCAACGCCGTAGTTACATCAAGGATGACCCTCAAGGTCAATGGCCAGACTAAGGAGCTCGATCTAGACCTGCGTACCACATTGCTCGATGCACTACGCGATCACCTGCACCTAACTGGTACAAAGAAAGGATGCGATCACGGGCAATGCGGCGCCTGTACGGTTATAGTCAATGGACGTCGGATAAATTCCTGTCTGACCTTAGCGATCTTGCAAGAGGGCGCAGAGATCACTACCATCGAAGGGCTGGGCACGCCCGGCTCGTTACATCCGATGCAGGCTGCCTTCATAAAGCATGATGGTTACCAGTGCGGGTATTGCACATCAGGGCAGATATGTTCTGCAGTCAGTGTTCTTGCTGAAATTCGGGATGGTATTCCGAGTCACGTGAGCGGCGAACTAACGGCGAAGCCTTTACTATCGACGGAAGAGATTCGCGAACGCATGAGCGGTAATATTTGCCGCTGTGGCGCTTATCCGAACATCATTGATGCTATGACGGAAGTGGCCGGGAGCCAGACATGAAAACATTTACGTATGAGCGTGCTAACACACCTGCTCAGGCTGCGGCCGCAGCAGCTCGCACACCAGGTGCCATGTTCATCGCCGGCGGCACTAATCTGCTGGACCTGATGAAGTTGCAGATTGAGAAACCCGCACATCTTATCGATGTTAATCGTCTGGGACTTGATAAGGTCGAATCCACGCCAGAAGGCGGTTTGCGCCTTGGTGCACTGGTGCGCAACACTGATTTGGCCACACATGTTGATGTAAGGCGTAATTATGGAGTGCTATCGCGCGCGCTGCTCGCTGGTGCTTCGGGCCAACTTCGCAACATGGCCACTACCGCCGGTAACCTGTTACAGCGCACACGTTGCCCTTATTTCTATGATACGAACCAGCCCTGTAATAAGCGTGAACCTGGCAGTGGTTGTTCGGCCATAGGTGGCTTTAGCCGACATCACGCGGTGATTGGAGGTAGCGAGGCCTGTATCGCGACACACCCCAGTGACATGGCAGTAGCATTGCGGGTGCTAGACGCGTCGGTTGAGACAATCAAGCCAGATGGATCTGCAAGGGTTATTCCCATTGCCGATTTTTATCGTGCACCCGGTAGCACACCACACTTGGAAACGTTCCTAGAGCAGGGTGAATTGATCACCGCTGTTACGCTGCCAAAGCCGGTGGGTGGCACGCAAATTTACCGCAAAGTCCGTGACCGCGCCTCTTATGCATTTGCGTTGGTTTCGGTGGCGGCTGTCGTACAGCCCGATGGCACGGGATGCGTGGCTATGGGGGGCGTGGCACATAAGCCGTGGCGTGACGAACGGGCGGACCAACAAATGACTCTGGGAGCCAAGGAAGTTAGCGACACATTGTTTGCCGGCGCTACACCGACACAAGAAAATGCATTTAAAGTGGTCTTGGCGCAACGAACGATCGCTGCGGTTATGGCTGAAGGAAGGAACTAATCCATGAAATTCGATACTCCCGCCACAACCAATCCAATTGACCAGATGAAGGTCGTGGGGCAGCCCCACGACCGTATCGACGGCCCGGTCAAGACAACCGGCACGGCCCGCTACGCCTATGAACGCCATGATGCTGTACCCGATGCAGCCTACGGCTTCTTGGTTGGCTCGGCAATAGCGAAGGGCCGGATCCTGTCCTTCAATTTGGATGACGCACAGCGTGCCCCTGGTGTGCTGACTATCGTTACCTACTTAAACGCCGGCAAGCTTGGGAAGGGGACATATAACACTGCCAAACTGTTGGCGGGTCCCGAGATCCAGCACTATCACCAAGCTCTGGCGGTGGTCGTGGCCGAAACCTTCGAGCAGGCCCGTGCAGCGGCCATGTTAATTCACGTGGACTACGAGCGTAGCGAAGGCGCATTCGACATGGCCGCCGCGTGCGATGATGCAGTGATTCCGCCACCCATTTTTGGAATCGATCCTGCAGATACGTCCGTGGGTGATTTTGCAGGCGCATTCGCGAATGCCGAGGTGAAGCTGGATGCCACTTACACAACACCGGACCAAACCCACGCCATGATGGAGCCGCATGCCTCTACTGCGGCCTGGAATGACGGCAAGTTGACACTATGGACTTCGAACCAGATGGTCGCTTGGACGGCAGATGATGTTGCAAAGACACTGGGAATCTCTAAAGAAAATGTTCGCCTAATCGTGCCGTACGTGGGAGGGGGATTTGGCAGCAAGCTGTTCCTTCGAGCCGATGCTTTGATGGCGGCACTGGGCGCACGCGCTGCCGGACGCCCGGTGAAAGTTGCACTGACCCGCCCATTCATCGCCAACAACACAGTGCATAGAGCAGCAACGATACAGCGCATTCGTATTGGCACAGCTGCGGACGGTCGCATCAGCGCCATCGCCCATGAGACGTGGTCGGGCAACTTACCCGATGGCGTGCCTGAAGCCGGCGCCATGCAGACGCGTTTGCTCTATGCTGGTGCGAATCGATTGACAGCCACGCGCCTCGCTGTAGTCGACCTACCCGAAGCCAATGCCATGCGCGCACCTGGTGAAGCGCCCGGTTTGATGGCACTGGAAGTGGCTATGGATGAGGCAGCACAGGCGGTAGGGATGGATCCCATCGAGTTCCGCATCATCAATGACACTCAAGTTGATCCAGAAAAGCCCGAGCGTCCTTTCTCGAAGCGACAGTTGAACGAATGCCTGCGGTTGGGCGCTGAGCACTTTGGGTGGGGCAAGCGAAATTGCACGCCGGGACAGGTGCGGGATGGCCGTTGGTTGGTGGGCATGGGCGTGGCTGCCGGCTTGCGAAACAATCTAGTCATGAATTCAGCTGCGCGCGTGCGCTTGAATGACTTGGGAAACTTGACGGTCGAAACCGACATGACCGACATCGGTACCGGTAGCTACACAATCCTTGCGCAGACCGCTGCCGAAATGATGGGCGTGCCGCTGGAACGTGTGACGGTGCACCTTGGTGATTCGAGTTTCCCGATATCGGCTGGCTCGGGCGGTCAGTGGGGAGCCAACAGTGCGGCCTCCGGTGTTTATGCCGCCTGTCTCAAGCTTCGACAGACTGTGGCCGAGCGGCTCGGCCTGGACCCTGCCACTGCTCAGTTCGCTGGCGGCCAGGTGCAAGATGGCGAGCACCGCTTTGCTTTAGAAAAAGCGGCGGTTGACTCCGAGATTGTGGCCGAAGACACGATAGAATTCGGCGATTTGAACAAGCAGTACCAACAATCGACGTTCGCAGCGCACTTTGTGGAAGTTGGTGTGGATGAGGCTACAGGGGAAATTCGCATCCGTCGCATGCTGGCAGTGTGTGCAGCGGGCCGGATCTTAAACCCGAAGTCGGCGCGTAGCCAGGTGATCGGCGGTATGACGATGGGGGTTGGGGCCGCCTTGATGGAAGAAATGGCGGTTGACAAGCGTGTAGGCTTCTTTGTCAATCATGATCTTGCGGGATACGAGGTGCCGGTCCATGCCGACATACCGCATCAGGAAGTCATATTCCTGGAGGAAGATGATCCCGTGTCATCTCCCATGAAGGCCAAAGGTGTTGGTGAGCTCGGATTATGTGGTGTGGCCGCAGCAATAGCCAATGCGGTGCAAAACGCTACCGGGGTGCGGATACGTGATTATCCGGTGACTTTGGACAAACTGATCTCCAAGTTACCGGAAGTCGCATAATTCTTTTCAACGTGCCCCACGGACAACATTCCAAGTTGGGGCTCATCAACGATATGATGAGCCCCATCCTGTTGACCCATTTTTGTGTTTCCGGCTGCGAGGCCGTAGCAATGACATTCAGATCGGTTAAGGCGCGTGCCAGTTGAATCGTCATTGAACCTACCCCCGGCGCCGCCAATGACCACGATGGCGTTCGCAGCGCCGCCTACAGCCTGTTGCATGTGCAGGCGGTCAAAGCAAACCCTCCGGCGCAGTATCTATATGGACTTTCATATCGGGTTATCCTTTCTGGCAAGTTGCGGTTCGTTGGCAAAGGTTGATTCGCCATGTTGGACTAGCTTGCGTCCGGATAGTTTACGCAAGGCGACGTAGAAAACCGGGGTCAGAAACAGGCCGAACAGGGTGACACCCAGCATGCCGGCGAACACCGTGACGCCTGTAGCTGCACGAATTTCTGCACCGGCACCATGGGAGAACAACAGCGGCACGGTGCCAGCGATGAAGGCAATGGAGGTCATGATGATCGGACGCAGACGCAGATGGCAGGCTTCCAGGGCCGCCTCTATGATGCCGCTGCCCTGCATTTCCAGTTCACGGGCGAACTCAACGATCAGGATCGCATTCTTGCATGCCAGGCCCATCAGCACCACCAGGCCGACCTGTACGAATACATTGTTGTCGCCACCGGTTAGCCACACGCCGAACAGCGCGGACAACAGACACATTGGCACGATCAGGATCACGGCCAGCGGGAGCGTCCAACTCTCGTATAACGCGGCAAGTACCAGGAACACCAGCAGCACGGCTAGCGGGAACACCACTAGTGCAGCTTTGCCTTGCGTCGCCTGTTGGTAGCTAAGGTCCGTCCATTCGAATTGCATGCCCGGCGGTAGCACTCTCTGCGCCAATTCGGCAATTTTGCCCATCGCTTCATTCGAAGACAGCACGTGCGGATCAGCGCCGCCGGCCAGGTCGGCGGCCGGATAGCCATTGAAGCGCATCACCGGATCGGGGCCGAAGGTCTGTTTGATCTTCACGACGCTGCCGATCGGCACCATCTCGCCGCGGTCATTGCGGGTGCGCAGATTGGCGATGTCTTCAACATCGTCGCGGAACTCGGCGTCAGCCTGCGCGATTACCTGCCAGGTGCGGCCGAACTGGTTAAAATCATTGACGTAGGCCGACCCCAGATAGGTCTGTAATGTGTCGAAGACACTGGTCAATGGTACACCCTGAGCCTTGGCCTTGACCCGGTCCACTTCTGCGTCAAACTGCGGCACGTTGGCTCGATAGCTGCTGGCCGGATAGGTCATGCCAGGCGTCTGCGAAATCGCGCCTTGCAACGCCCCCATAACATTTTGCAGTGCGCCGTATCCCATCCCTGCGCGATCTTCAACGTACAGGGAATAGCCTGCGCCATTGCCAAGTCCCAGGATTGGCGGCGGCAGGATTGAGAACGTGATGCCTTCCTTCAATGCAGAAATCTTCTGGTTGATCTCAGCATTGATTTGGGCGGCACTGCGTTTGCGTTCAGAAAACGGCTTCAGGACAGGGAAAGTCACACCTGTATTCGGTGAATTTGTGTTCTGCAATGGGTTGAAGCCCGGAAATGTCACCGTATGTGTTACGCCCTCGGTCTGCATGGCGATGTCAACCACCTTTTTGAGCAGCGCGTCAGTACGTTCGAGCGATGCGCCTGGCGGCAAGATGACCCCGGTGACAAGATAGCCCTTGTCCTGGTCGGGCACGAAGCCGCCTGGCACCGCCTTGAACATCACACCGGTACCGAGCAACAGCAGCGCATACACTACGAATACCGCGCCACGCTTGCCTAGCACGCGAGACACGGCGCCCTGATAATTCGCTGCACTTTTCTGAAAGAACCGGTTGAACGGACGGAATAGCCAGCCGAACAAGCGATCGATCACGCGCGATGGGGCATCTTTTGGCGCATCGTGCGGCTTGAGCAATCGCGCAGCCAGGGCGGGAGACAGGGTCAGGGAGTTGACCGCCGAGATCAATGTAGAAATGGCGATGGTGGTGGCGAACTGCTTGTAGAACTCGCCGGTCACCCCAGAGAGGAACGCCATGGGCACGAATACGGCGCACAGCACCAGTGCAATGGCGACGATCGGGCCGGATACCTCCGTCATCGCCTGATGCGCGGCGGCCATCGGGGTCAGCCCTTTCTCAATGTTGCGCTCGACGTTCTCGACCACGACGATGGCGTCGTCGACCACGATGCCGATCGCGAGCACCAGTCCGAACAGGCTCAGTGTGTTGATCGTGAAGCCCAACAGGTACAGCCCCGCGAAGGTGCCAACGACCGACACCGGCACCGCGACCAACGGAATGATCGACGCGCGCCAGGTCTGCAGGAACAGGATAACCACCAGCACGACTAGCAGCACCGCCTCCAGTAGCGTGCTGACGACAGCCTTGATCGAGTCGCGCACAAAAATGGTGGTGTCGTACACCGACGCATAGCTGACGCCGGGCGGGAAGCCCTTCTGGATCTCATCCATCGTGCTGATCACCTGGTTTCGGATGTCCAGCACATTGGCGCCGGGCGTCTGGAATATTCCCAGCGCCACGGTGTTCTTGCCGTCCAGTTGTGAGCGCAAGCTGTAGTCGTTTGCGCCAAGCTCCAGACGGGCTACGTCGCGCAGGTGCACAATCTGGCCGTCGCGACCGCTCTTGAGCACAATATCACCGAATTCCTCAATGGTGCTCAATCGTCCCTTCGCATTAATCAGGCTCAGAAATTGACTATTGGGCATCGGTTCAGCGCCAATCTGGCCAGCTGACACCTGCACGTTCTGCTCGCGCATTGCCGTGACGACGTCGCTTGCGGTCAGGTTGCGGGCGGCGATCTTTCCAGGATCGAGCCAGGCTCGCATGGCATAGTCGCCGCCGCCAAACACCCCAACGTCGCCGACACCGGCAATCCGTGCAAGCGCGTCCTTGACATGCAAGCGCGCGTAATTGCGCAGATACTGAGAATCGTAGCGACCGTCCGGCGAGACGAGATTAACAACCATCATGAACGTCGGTGACTGCTTTTGTACGGTCACGCCCTGGCGGCGCACGTCTTCGGGCAGACGCGCCTGTGCCTGGGCAACGCGGTTTTGAACACGCACGGTGGCATCGTCGGCGTCAGTGCCAGGGCGAAACGTCACGGTCATCTGCAGCACGCCATCGGAGCCGGCGACCGACTTGAAGTACATCATGCCTTCGACGCCGTTGATCGCTTCTTCCAGGGGCGCTGACACGGTCTCGGCAATGACCTTGGGATTGGCGCCCGGATACACGGTGCGCACCACCACAGACGGTGGCACGACGTCAGGGTATTCGTTAGTCGGCAGGATCGGGATTGCAATCAGGCCGGCGGCGAAAATCACGATAGACAGGACCGCAGCGAAGATCGGGCGGTCGATGAAAAACTTTGAAAAATCCATAGCGCCGGCTTCCTCAGTTATTCGCGACGTTGGCCGCGATCGGCTGCATCGGCACGGTTTTCGCATCAACCGGAAGGCCCGGCATGTACACTTTATCCACGCCGTCGACGATCACCTTGTCGCCTGGGGCGAGGCCGCTTTCGACAATGCGCAGGCCGTTGGCCTTACGGCCAAGCTTGACGTCGTGGCGCTGGGCCTTACCCTGCTCGTCTACAATCCACACGTATTTGCGATCCTGGTCGGTTAACACCGCCTTGTCGTTGATCAGTAGCGCATCGAACTGCCCGCTACCGAGCAGGCGCACGCGTGCAAACAGGCCTGGGGTGAACACCCCATCTTTGTTGTCCAGTACGGCACGCATGCGAATAGTGCCGGTATTGCTGTCGATCTGGTTGTCAAGAAAGTCGATGGTACCGTGGTGCGGGAATCCATCTTCGCCGGACAAGCCAACCTGTACGGGCAGCTTGCCGTCCAACTCGCTGCCGCGCCGACCGTTGCGCGCCATTTGCGCATAGTGCAGGAACGCACTTTCATCGGCGTTGAAATACACGTATACCTTTTCCTGCGAGACCAGCGTGGTCAGTACACTGCCTGCATCGTCTGCACTGACCAGATTGCCGGCGGTGACTTCGGCCCTGCCCGCAAGACCCGAAATCGGTGCGCGCACTTGTGTCCACTCAACGTTTAGAAGCGCAGCACTCACGGCTGCCTCCGCTGCCTGCGCATCCGTTTGTGCGACTGCGGCAGCAGTGCGTCGTTGCTCGTACATCTCGGTGGACACGGCCCGCTGAGCGACCAGCGCCCGCGCGCGCTTGGCTTCGCTGGCGCTTTGGCTGGCATGTGCGCGGGCGCGCGCGAGTTGGGCTTCGGCCTGTGCCAGGACAGTGCGGTAGCTGCGGGCATCGATGACGAACAGCACATCACCCTTGTGCACCTGGCTGCCTTCAGTGAAGGCGACGCGCTCAATGTAGCCGGAGACGCGCGGGCGCAGTTTAACGGTTTCGACCGCATTAATACGGCCGTTGTAGTCGTCCCACAGTCTGACGTCTTGCAGCGCTACTTGGGCGACGCTGACTGAGGGAGGTGGCATGGACGCCGTTGTGGACTGGTCACTGCAACCAGCCAGCATCAGGACGGTCATGGCACTGACAATCCATGCGGCCCATATTGGTCGCTTGCGGTAAGACATAATGGAGGAATACATTGAAGGTGCTTCTGTTGAAAATGAAAGGAAAAATCAAAACGGGGACGCTGGATCACAACCGCAATACCGTGTGTCGTTCAGCGCAGAGTGCAGAATTCGTTTCGGTCTGGCGAGGGCAAATGCCAATTGATTACAATATAGTCTTAACCATAAAATAGATAAATAGTTAAAAATGCGATAGACTGTTGTCTATAAAGACAATAATTGCTACGAGTTTAAGCAAGCCGTTCCAGAGGGTCGGGTTCACCTCGGTCTGTTGGTTGATACCTAATAAAAGTTACCTACTATGTCTACGAACACATCAATAGATCTACCAGAAATGAGATTATTCGCGGCGGTTGTGACCGATGGCTCCTTCACGGCGGCCGCGGATCGACTCGGCACAGATAAGGCGCGCGTCAGCCGCGTCGTCCGACGTATGGAAGAAAAACTCGGCGCTCAGCTTCTTACCCGATCGACACGTCATCTCAGCGTTACGGAGGTCGGGCGCGACTACTTCGAACGCGCCATGTGTATCCTGACTGCCGCTGAGGCAGCCCAGGCTTCCGTAGCGCAACAGTCCAGAGAGCCAAAAGGACTGATCAAAATCACGGCGGGTGCTGAGTTCGGGACGATGGTCGTGGACGAATGGATCGCGGCGTTTTTGCGGCAGTCACCCAAAGTGACGGTGGAGGCGGAGTACACGAGCCGCCAGGTCGACATCATTCATGAAGGGTTCGATGTCGCGATTCGTGTCGGTACGCTCGATGATTCAGGACTCTCTGCGCGCAAGCTCGGCGAGATGGTTTTTGGGCTGTATGCCGCCCCTGATTATCTGAATCGTGGACCGGCGCTATCCACAGTTAGCGATCTGAAGCATCATGATCTGATCATGACGAGAACGCGTGGCCGCTCGAACTGGACCCTCGTCAATGGGCCAAACACAGAGAGGATCACGGCGTCTCCGCGCTGTGCGGTCAATAGTACGATCTCCGCGAGAAACCTGGCGCTTGCAGGACTTGGGGTCGCGCAATTGCCTCGTTTCATGGCCGAGCCGTATCTGACAGATGGCACTTTGTCGTGGGTACTTCCTGATTGGGCAGATGCCCCCGCTCCTGTTCACGCCGTATTCGCGTCGAGTCGGTATATGGATCCCAAAGTGCGCAGTTTTGTGGATCTTATTTTGAGCACGTTTAAATGCGGTGACTGTAGCTCGCGGGGAATGACGGACCGACAGGAGCAGATTGCAGCTTAGCTACTTACTATTGCACCCATCGAGTTAGATCGCTGACCGGTATTCAGGCAAAATTTGCCAGAATGTTTTAATTTAGTACATTCATGTAATAAAGCATTTCATGCATATGATAAGTGTCGCAATTAATGCAAATTTTCGGAATTATTAATTAATTGCGGTAATAGGCAAACATCGTAAATATGTTTGCCTATTTTTTATTCATCAAGGTTCCGAATCGACGGGTACCTAACCACCAGTTCCTCTTTATTGCCTTGTCGACAAATGCAAAGATGTGCGGATTCTGCTTGAAAAAAATGACTTCATCAGCTTTCACATGTTTGTAGCGTGGGCTGTTCACGAAGCCAAGCGAGAGTCGCGAGTTCTTCACTGAACTAGATACGCGCAGAGAGTGCCATAGCCAGAAAGTCGGTCGCCGCACTTGTGTCAACCGAACCGGCGTTTGGGCCAGACGAGGCAGACGTCGCACGGTTCTTTCAGGAACTCATCAAGCACCGTGATCACGTCCGAGGTCTCGAATTCTCCGGCAGTGATGCGCGAAGAAATAGACCGATGCCCACGCCATCCATCACGCCAGCCAGGATGGTCTCTACACTGTTGGAGGATAGTGTGCCACGCACCGGGATGCTCAAGTGGCCTTGCGGGCCAGTAAATATCCATTCGGTCATTTGGCCATAGATCAGGCAATTGTGGCTGACGAGGTCGGCTGGTGTTTTTGGGACACCATGTCGCGGGAAGTAGTGTCAGGAACTGACGCAGACCAGGGTCGCGCGACAGCAGTTCGGGAGGCAATGGCAACACGTGCAGACGACCGAATGTTGAAGGCGCTACTAAAGCTATGTACGCTTCCCAGTTTCATGCATTGATCCTTTTTAGATCTTTTTTGAGAAAATACAGTATAGAAATAATCATTTTTCAGAGATACAGTAGGGGCTCTTACCACCTGACGAAAAGGAGTCACATATGAGCCGCATCACTATTCCCGCTATCGAGTCCGCCACAGACGCCACCGCTGAAGTTTACAAGCAAGTTAAGAAGATTGCTGGAGGTCAGGTTCCGAACACATTTGCTACGCTGGGCTATCTAAATCCGGCTGCCTTGACAGCAGTGCTCAACACTGAAGGCGTTCTGGCCTCAAGCAGCCTGAGCCACAAGGATCTTCATACCATCAAGCTGCTGGTTAGTACACAAACAGGTTGCGACTACTGCATCGCCGCACATAGTTTCATTGGTAAGCTGGCGGGTCTGCCCGCCGAGACCTTACGCGCTATTCGCAGCGGCCAGCCCACCGGTGATGGCAAGCGCGATGCCTTGGTGCGTTTCGTTTCCCTGTTGCAAAACACGAGCGGTACGATTAGCGAGAATGAGTTCGCAGCGATCCGTGCTGCCGGCTACACCGACAATCAGCTGGCGGATATCTCGCTGGCAATTGCTTTGACCATTTTCACCAATACCTTCAATCGCATCAACAATACCGACGTCGATTTTCCGTCTGTCGAGTAAGCCTTTTTGGGGCAAACACGGCAATATTCCATCCGCGTTCGTCCAACATCAACTTTTTTTTCCTCACTTCTTAGGAGATTATTATGCATACCTTCCGTACAACCGCTTTTATCCTTTCTTCCATTCTCGTCGGCAGCACTCAGACTGCACGAGCTGAAGATACCTTCGTTACTAGTGAATCCGGCTACCCGCCTGCGGCAAATACGCAAGGTTCGACAGTGACCCGTGCTCAAGTCAAGGCTGAGTTAGCCAAAGCACGCGCGGCAGGTTTGATCACAACGAGTGAGTCTGACGTTTGACTTATTCGTCCGACCACTGATTCAGCTCGACTTTTACGATCCGGAGGTAATCATGTCTGTTCTTCGCGCATACGCGCTCTCTCTACTATCTATTTTTGCTATCGGAAGCCAGTACCACCCACATACCCATAAACACACCTCAGACTCTTCCTGTCTTCTCTGTAAAACATGAATGTAGTCTGTGGAGGAGCCCCCATAGTCAGGCCTCAGTCTAAATGATTGCTTGCTTGTCTGTATCTGGGGGTTCACTACATTATTAGAAGCGCTTTTGCTTTATGAGCAAGTAAAAAATTCCATCTTCATCATCTGAAATTTCAACTCATAGCTGTGGTTGCTGGGTTATATTATTTGTGCAAACAGGCTCAGGTCGTAGCAATGTGCAATTCGAATTCAGATTGCCTGTTGGACACTGATCATTACTCATATGAGTAAGCTTCAATCACCTCAATTATTTTGTTGAATCTGGCTGTTCCTGACGACGCCATTGTCCAGGGGTCATTCCAATTTTGTCGGTAAACACTCGCCGGAATGCTGAGATGGACTGATATCCGATCAGTTCGGCTACGGCCTCGGTAGTCATATTGGGTTTTTTGAGTTGGTTAGCGGCTAGGCTCATGCGAATATCAACCAACAGTTCGAAAGCCGAGTACCCCAGTTTATCTTGGAAATGCCGCATGAAAGTAGCACGTGACATGTTACAAAGATCAGCTAAATTTTGTAGATTCCAGTTTTTTTGCGGGTCAGAAAACATAGCGGAAATGGCGGGTGCCAGTCGCGGATAGCTTGTTAACGCTAACAGACCTACCGGCGCTTGTTCGGACTCGCTGGCCGCGCGTAGCGTCAGCGCAAACAACGCTGAGGACAAGGCATTGAGGATAGCGTATCCGCCCACCTTTTCGCCGTCAGCTTCCATGCGCATCAAATCCACAAGGCTGCTCAGATGTCTTGCTGCTGCGCCAATGCTTGCGTCATCCTCCGTATCGCTGACTCGTACAACGAGACGTCTAGGAAAATAATTGTGAATCAGTCGATCGTGAGGTGGTGTGATCCGAAACCTCCCGCACAACATGTCCAGCCGTTCACCCCGACCGTCGTTCTCACTCAGCATCCATCCTGCAGAACCTTGGCGATCATGTGCCATTCTTGGCTTTTTCCCGCTGCCATCATGCAAAATGTGCGAGGATCCATGAGGCAAGAGCACAATATCGCCACTAACTAGTTCCTGTGCTTCTTCTGTCTCAGGATCTTCAATAATAGCTCGTCCTTGCAGTATGACGTGATAGGGAATTTCGTAGGCAGCAGAGGTCGCCTCGTTCATGCGCCATGGCGCGCTATAAAGGCAGCGGACTTCAAGTTGACCAGTGACAGTAATAAGTTGCAGGAGAAGGCTTAGCCAATCAATTTGAGACATGGTGGTATACGAAGTAGGAGCGAAAAGAAAATTTTATAGCGTTTGATCCTTTTAAGGTTTTTTTTGAGGAGATTCAGTCTCGATATGTTTGCCAGATACTCCTAAAGTAAAGACTCTTATTCACTAAATAAAAGGATAATGTTATGAGTCGAACTTCTCTGCCTACTACCGAACCGGTCAATTTGACCCCTCGCTCTAATCAATTTAATTTACAAATTGCTGAAAAAGGAGAGGGATCATTCGCTCTTCTGGCTTTCAACAGATGGGCATTGGTTGTTGTCTTTCTTTGGTTTGGGGCAATGAAATTCACCGCTTACGAGGCGAACGGGATCGCTCCGTTTATTGTGAACAGCCCCATCATGGGTTGGTTGCATACTCTTTTCGGAATTCAAGGGGCTAGTTATGTGGTTGGCGTTCTTGAGCTAGGGACAGCTGTAGCGTTGATTCTCGGTGCTTTTAAACCTATTTTTTCCGTGATGGGATCCGCTATGTCAATTGCGACCTACGTAATTACTCTGACCTTCTTTTTAACCACGCCTGGCGTTGCAGAAATGACAGCGGGTGGATTTCCAGCTATTTCAGCTATACCGGGGCAATTCCTTCTTAAAGATCTTGTTCTGTTGGCGGCATCGGTTACGCTCCTCATCGCCTCTTTTCAAGACCTGCGTGCCGGTTTCAGACACAGATAACTGCAGTAAATGGATAGGAACACCATCCCTAAAAAGATGTGGTACTCGAGGGTTTAAAAGGGGGCCATTGTCCCCTTTTTTTCCATATTTTGACAAATCCGTTCGCGTAAGAGATCTTTTTTCGCACGCGAAAAACACGGCTCGATTTTCATTTGCGTTACTTAGTCTCGCCATTCTCGATGATCAGTATCACGTGAATGCTCAACTAGGCCATGCGGTAATATCGTACGAGATGTGATGCTGGTCGCCATGATGCAACACTTTACTACGTCGCAGACGGCTCAATGGCTCTCCGATATCCTGAAAATCACAAAATTCGTGCATGGTGTACTGTCCTTACAACCGAGCATCCATATCGGCAAGAACAGGCGTTACTGTAGACTTATCAGTGGTTTCCTGCTTGGGAAGAACCCAATTCGGGCGAGGGAAATGACAGGTATAACCGCCCGGCCGCTTCTCAAGATAATTCTGATGCTCCGGCTCGGCTTCCCAGAATTCTCCGACAGCGGCAACCTCTGTGACAACCTTGCCGCCCCAAAGGCCGGAGGCGTCCACGTCGGCTATGGTTTCCTCGGCGACGCGCTTCTGCTCGTCGTCGACATAATAAATTGCCGAACGGTAAGAGCTGCCCGTGTCTCCGCCTTGACGGTTTGGCGTTGTAGGGTCGTGGATTTGGAAGAAATACTCCAGAATACATCGGTAGTTTGTTCTAGCTGTATCGAAGACGATTTCGATTCCCTCCGCGTGAGTCCCATGGTTGCGGTAGGTGGCGTTCAGAGTGTCGCCGCCGGTATAGCCGACACGAGTCGAGATAACCCCGGGAAACATTCGGATCAAGTCTTGCATTCCCCAGAAGCAACCTCCAGCGAGTACAGCGCGCTGATGCATGTTAAATCTCCTCAACTTGATCGAGATATTCGCCATAGCCTTCGCTTTCCATATCCTCGCGAGGGATGAATCGGAGCGATGCGGAATTGATGCAGTAGCGCTGGCCACCGCGATCCGGTGGGCCATCCAGGAAGACGTGACCGAGGTGGCTGTCGCCGTGAGTTGACCGAACTTCAGTCCTGGTCATTCCGTGGGAAGTATCGCGTAAAGTGTTGACGTTTGCGGAAACGATAGGTTTAGTGAAACTAGGCCATCCGCAGCCCGACTCAAACTTGTCGGACGATGCAAAGAGTGGCTCTCCTGATACGATATCTACGTAGATACCGGGCTCCGTATGATAGTTGTATTCCCCAGAAAATGGGCGTTCGGTCCCGGCCTCCTGAGTGACACGACGTTGTTCTGCTGTCAGTTGATTAATTGCCTTCTGCGACTTTCCATATTGCATAATCAGTCTCCAAAATTTTGAGGCTTAAGAAGCGCTAGCGCGGGACGGACCATCCCTTCGAGCAATTCTCGTTCTGGTCGTGTTCTCGCTACGACGCGCAGTCCGATATGAACGCCCAGTAGTAGCCGCCCCAGGTCAGTGGCCGATTGGGTTGCTGTTATCGTTCCGTCTTGTTGGCCGGCTTGGACGCATCGACGAAAGAATGCCTCGATATGTCCGAGAACCTCGGTGACAATCTGCCGGAACTCTGGATCGTGGGGTGCAATTTCTAATGCCGAATTCACAAGCATGCATCCTTTTCGCTGTCTATCATCCAGGGATCGTTGAATGATTTCCGAGAAAAAAGCGCTAATTGCTTGTGGTGGAGGTAGCTTGCCCTCAAGCCGGCGCACACGATCTGCGAAGCTGGTTTCGATGTAATGATTGAGCGCTCTGCAGTATAAGGCTCGTTTACCGCCGAAAGCGTTATACAAGCTTGCGCCGGTTAACCCCATTTTTTCCGCCAGATCTCTGGTTGAGGTTGCTTCGTACCCACGTTCCCAAAAACAGTCGATAGCAGCAGCTAGAACTTCAGTTTCATCAAATTCTCTTGGTCGGCCCATAAAAAGGTTGCCTATAAATGTGTCACATGTTGTGTACTAATCTAATGCTTGACCATTTTAGAGCGATCGATTTAGAATGGTCAAGCATTCAGTTAATGATTTCCCGCCTATCAAAGAACTCCTCTAACTTCGACGCTCACTTTTTAAATGTTTTGGCAAATGGCACCATGTCCCCCAATTTGACACCACCTGTACGATGGCTCCGTGGCTTGGCCTTTGCTGCGATCTCGGTTTTAATATTTTCCGGATGGTTCGTGGTCACGCGATTTACGGTCACGCATCAGTTGCGCATTTGGGATGTTACAGCGTTGCGCTTTGGGGCTGGGGCGATTCTGCTCGCTCCGGTGCTATTGAAGCAGAGACTGTCGGCAGCGGCGTGGCTGGAAGGCCTGCTCTATTCTGTGCTTTGGGGAGCCCCCTTTGTGTTGCTCGTCGCTACGGGTCTGAAGCTCACCACAGCTGCGCAGGCGTCATCGATTGTTCCCGCGCTGATGCCCGTAATAGCTGGTTTGATTAGCTGGCATCTGACAAAACAGCGACCCGCTAGTTCGACGATCTGGAGTTACCTGGCTATATTGACGGGCTTGATTGCGTTGGTGGCCAGTCGCCCGCAGACGGATGGCGCTATTGATCCATGGGGCTATGCTGCGCTGCTGCTGGCAGCACTCACGTGGGCTGTTTACTCGGTACGCTTTCGCACTAGCCAGCTGTCAGCGCTCCAGTCGGCGGCGCTGATCTGCTTCTGGTCGGCGGTGGTCTTCATCCCAGTGTATGTCGGATGGAACCTGTCAAGACTGAACCAAGCGTCCACTAATGAAATCGTGTTCCAGTTTGTATACCAAGGCGTATTCATGAGCGGTGTGGCGCTCTTTGCCTATAACCGGGCGGTAGCAATGCTCGGCTCCGGTGCTGCATCGGCCATGATGGCGCTGGTTCCTGTTTTGGCAACGCTTTTAGCTGTGCCGGTATTGGGTGAAGTGCCGTCCTTGCTCGGAGTTGCGGCAATCATCGTCATCTCGCTGGGCGTCGTTATTGCTGCCAGACGTCCATTCTCTGTTGCCATTCTTAAACGTGCCCAGTAGGAGGCATTACAAATGATTCGTTTCTATTATCATCCGACACCTAATCCAGCCAAAATTTCACTCTTTCTCGAAGAATCTGGATTGGATTACGAGGTCGTGCCAGTGGATACAAGCAAGGGTCAGCAGCACGATCCTGAATTTCGCAGAATAAATCCGAACGGCAAGGTCCCGGCGATTGTAGATCTGGATGGTCCGGACGGTCGACAGGCAACGGTCTTCGATTCTACGGCGATTCTGATATACCTTGCAGAGAAGACGGGGCGCTTTCTCGGCCAGGTCCAGGATCGTCCGCAGCTGTTGTCATGGCTGCTTTTTCTCGCCAGTGGCCTGGGACCATTTTCGGGGCAGGCGGTGCACTTCCAGTACGCAGCCCCCGAGGGACTGGACTATGCCGTCAATCGGTATCGCCGCGAAGTCGAGCGTCATTACAAGATTTTGGACGAGCATTTGACTGATAGGGAATTTATCGTTGGCAACGAATACACCATCGCTGATATCTCTGCGTGGGGATGGCTGGATAGAGCGTCCAGGGTGATGAAAGGCAGCGAGGATCCGCTGGCACTTTACCCGAACATCAAACGTTGGTTTCAAGGCGTCGATGCAAGGCCGGCCGTTGCACGCGCGCGGATGGTCGCCTCCGATGTTGCGTTTAAAAAGGTGAATGATGACGAGACTCAGCGTGCGCTGTTCCCTTCGAATTTCCTGCCAGCGGCCTGAACAGCCGTCCATATAAATTGTACTTTGAGGTATAGATAAACATGAACGTACATGGAAAGAAAGTGTTGATTACCGGAGGATCGAGCGGCATTGGGCTGGCTACTGCCAGCGAGCTTGTTAGAAAAGGAGCCAAGGTCTTTATCGTTGGGCGTCGTGATAAGGTAGTTGGGGAGGCCGTCGAGCAGCTACGCGCTGCGGGCGGGCAGGCCGATGGCATTGACGCGGATGTTGGTACCAAGCAGGGGCGCAGCCGAGCTTTGGCGGCTGCCCGAGCATCAATGGGCGGGGTGGATATTTTAATTAACAGCGCAGGAGGCGTGCGCGCGGGCAGGCTGGAGGACACACCGGAATGCGATATTACAACGATGGTGGAAGTCAATTTATTGGCGCCCATTCTGTTGGCGCGTGAGGCGATGCCGGATTTGCGTACGTCGGGCGACAGCATGATTGTGAATGTGTCCTCGGGCATTGCTCTCGTGGGGGTACCCTTCTATACGACTTACGCGGCGGTCAAGGCGGGCATTTCGCACTTTGGAGAGGCGCTCCGTCGGGAGTTGAAAGGTGAGGGCGTGCATGTGCTGACGGTCTACCCCGGCGCTACCGATACGCCGATGATGACGTCGTCGCGAGCAGGTCCCGACTTGGGCTTCGTTCGCGAGCCGGCCAGCGCAGTGGCCCGGGCCATAGTCCAGGGTATAGAAGCCAATGGACTGCAGGTAATTCGTGGGGGCGAGGTGCGCGAGGCGATGATTGCACAGAACCGCACGGATCCCCTGGTCCTGGACGACAGGTTCACATCGCTCAAGCCTAAGCTTGCCGAGGCGGTAAAAGACCATTTTGCACTTTGACTTTGTAAAAGGAGCATTTCATGGCAGATATCAAAGCTATTGTTTTTGATCTTTATGGGACGCTGTACGACGTTCACTCGGTGGCTAACCAGTGCAATTCATCGTATCCAGGGCAAGGCATGAAAATTAGCGAGATGTGGCGCCAGAAGCAGCTCGAATATACATGGTTGCGTAGTTTGATGGGGCAGTACATTTCGTTCGAGCAGGCGACTCACGATGCGCTCGTCTACACCTGTAATCACTTGAAGCTACAGTTGGATGAGGCGACTAGTAAGGTACTGTGCAATGCTTATCTGAACTTATCGCCGTATCCAGAAGTGCCTGCCGCAATGCAGCGCCTGAAAGACATGGGGCTGCCGCTGACTATTCTGTCCAATGGGTCGGCTTTCTCGATTGACAGTGTTGTGAACAATTCAGGCTTGAAAGAATATTTCTCTTATCTGCTTAGTGTTGAGCGCGTCGAAGTATTCAAGCCCGATCCACGCGTTTACACTCTCGCGTGTGAAGTCTTGAGCCTGCCGCCGTCCCAGATTCTCTTTGTCTCGTCAAATGCTTGGGATGCCTCGGGCGCACGGCACTTTGGATTTGACGTTTGCTGGGTTAATCGTCGCGACAATACGTTTGACGAATTGGGCACGTTGCCCTCATACGTGGTTGGTGGATTGGATGAAGTGCCAGAAATTGTCCATGGCTCGTTCTCTGACACATGAGATTACGTCCTAACAAAAATGTATACAACTTGAAGCGTATATGATAAAAATACTTTTACTTCAATGAATTAGTGAATGATTTTTGCTTTTGAAAAAATTTTCATTAATTATGAGACAAAAATCCGGAAATTTTCATTAATTATGAGAATTCGAAAAGAGCCAGTCTCATCTTAAAGGAAAAAATCCTTTAAAATCAAGCACACGATTTTCACTAATCGCGAGACACGACAAGTTTGTCGGCTCTCATAATTAGAAAAAAAATTTGTAGGTATACAGATTGCCAAACAGAGGTTCTGAAGGTTAATCAAGAACAGGTGCTATAACTAAAGAAACACAGTAGTTAATATTTAATATTATTAACTACTTCGTCTTGAAATGCCGGACTCTGAATGGAGTGCAAAAATATTCGCTGCGCCTGGGCGCCATTGGTCTTGCGCTGCCATTGATGTAGAAGATGAGCGATCGTTTTGGCGTAGTTCACTTATAATTGATCGGCCTCCACTCATTAGCGCTTCAAAAAAATATTCCCTTATGCGTATTCGTCACCTCCCAACGCTCATAGGCGTCATGCTGTCCTTTGCATCCCCTTCGTTTGCCAATACGTCTTCGGGCACAAACACGGCACCCTGGAACGAGTGGATTTCCATCACGACCGAAGGCGAAGGACCCGATCTTATTTTAATTCCAGGACTCGCTTCGTCGCGAGAAGTCTGGAGCAAGCAGGCTGCTAATCTGCGAAAAAATTACAAACTGCATTTAGTCCAGATTTCCGGTTTTGCCGAATCCGCTCCTGCGGCCAATACGGAAAACGGTGTGGCCAAACCGGCAGCGCAAGCCATTGCAAATTATATCCGTGATAAGCATATCCTTACTCCGGCGATCATCGGACACTCTTTGGGAGGTGAAATTGCACTCATGCTTGGCGCTCGCTATCCAGAGCTGGTAGGTTCACTCACTATCGTCGATGCGCTGCCCTTTTATAGCTTGCTGTTTGATCCCCGGGCTACTCCCGAGATAGTGAAGCCTCGTGCGGAAATGATCAGAAATGCAATGATAGCGGCTTCTTCAGATCAAACACTTGCGGCACAAACCCAGGCGATATCCAACCTTGTCAAAACCGAGGCGGAACGGCCTGCGATTGTCAGATCAGGGATGCAGTCTGACCGCAAAACGGTTGCGAATGCAACCTACGAGTTAATGACAACGGATCTTAGGCCGGAGCTTGAGCACATCCGCGCTCCTGTAAAGGTTATCTATGCGTATGATGCTGCCTATGGCATACCACCTGCTGCTGTGGACAGCATGTACCAGGACGCTTACCGCTCAGCTTCTAAGGCTATATTCCAACGCATTGATGGTAGCTTTCATTTTATTATGCTCGATCAGCCTGACCAATTTGAGCGTACGCTAACCGAATTCCTTAAGCAGACCCGATGAAGTGCAAAACCGCAACAGCAGCGGTTTCGGTGTAGAACGCGTCGGACCATTGGCTTGGTACCGCTACTTCTAACGTATGCAAAGTCGGTAGATGTTTTGACTCGTACTGTCATTCGCGTAAATCAGCCATGGTAAATACCCAATCTAACATATCACAACTGGCCTTCTGAGCGGGAGTTTGCGCCCACGTGCGGATTGCTTCTCTTGATGCTGTTAGCCTATACTGCTGAGAGCTATCCGCAAATCTTTCTATCAACCTAGGAGCCTTGCATGAGCGAACTGATCCTCACCACATACGACTGGGTTCCCAAGATGCCGCGCGGCTTTGTGCGAGATTTGCGGATACGTTGGGCTTTGGAAGAGGCCGCTTTAGCCTATCGGGTCGAAAGCACATCGTTTCGAGATCGAGGCCCCGAACACTACGCGGCACAGCCCTTCGGCCAGGTTCCTTGGCTGACCGATGGCGATCTCACCATTTTCGAGAGCGGCGCGATCCTATTGCATCTCGGCGAGAAAAGCGCAGCACTTATACCAACAGACCCGCACGGTCGAGCCGAGGTAGTGCAGTGGGTTATAGCAGCGCTAAACTCTGTCGACCTGCCCAGCCAACCATGGGCGCTATTCCGTTTCATGGACTTTCCCGGAGAAGCGCCAGAGGCCAAGTTTGTGGAAGACTTCTTGAAGGCGAGGCTCGATCGGATGGAAGCAGTATTAAAACGCCGCGAGTGGCTCGTAGCTGGACGATTCACAGTGGCCGACCTATTGATGGCGGACGTGCTTCGGCCGGTGAACCTGTTCGATGGGCTTGCAAATTACCCTGCTTGCAACGATTACGTCGCTCGCGCCACGGCGCGACCGGCGTTCCTTAAAGCATACGATGACCAGATGGCCCACTTTGCTGCGTCAGATACAGCCTGATACTTGGAAATCTCAGCACTGAGCTTGGCCAGAGAATACCAATTCATTCTTGGTCAGAGACAGGTCCAAGCTGAAAGAGCGCGGCAGCGTTGTTGTACAGGACATCTTCAATCGCTGATGATTTCAGACCCAGTTTGGCGATATCGTCGATACTTTGCCCGATGGGGCGAAAGGGATATGACGATCCGAACAACAACTGACCGGACATATAACTGTTGGCTGCCTGAATATAGGCATCGCTACCAGCCTGAAATAGATACATATCCGGTACCAGTTTGATATTCTCATAGCGAAAGGCCAGTCCGATTGCCTGATGCACATTGGGCCAATAACCATGGTAAATAACGATAGGCAACTGCGGAAAGGCCTGGGCGACTTTGGCCACCGCGGCCGGATCGTTGAATCGCGGGTCGGGCGTGGTCGGCCCACTCATCAGAAATACCGGTACCTTCAACTGGCCGGCCAGCTCATAGATAGGCCAGTAGATGGGGTCATCAGGATGTCGGGCCGGTTCGCAGAATCCTGGCTCCAGATCCAAACCTGCCAATCCCAACTCCCGTATGGCGTAGGTGGCCGCGTCAATGGCTGCCTGCTCCCCCTGTATGGATGGATCCACGGCGGCAATGCCGATAAGCTCAGGGTGATTGTGCACGATATCGTGTATTTTTTCGTTGGGCAGATGCTGCGATGGCGTGTGCCGGCCCACGACGACCGCATGCGTTAAGCCAGCGTCGCGCACTTCATCCAGAAAGCCGTTTTGCGTTAGTGATCGTTCAAAATGGGCGTCGTTGCCAATGGTCCCTACCCGGCGATTGAGCCATCGGGCTGTGTCATGTGCGGCAGAGCCAGGCGTGGCGCCAAAAAAATCGTGTAAAAAGGCCGGACGGCATCGCATATCAATGACTTTCAATTCAGGTCCTTGGTTGTGATATCAATTTTCTACTATGGCAGCGGCAACGCCTGGCGCCGATTGATCAGCGCTTGCCTGATGCGGGTGGCGCCATTGCGATGCGAAGTGTGAGCTGGACAACGTCGCGCCCCGTTCAAATAGCTTGTGACGCAAGGTGCCTGGTTCATAGGCAGTTTTGTAGCGTCCTCTGGCCTGCAACTCGGGGACGACAAGATCGACAAAATCTTCGTAGGTTTCGGGCACAACGATACGTGACAGATTGAACCCATCAATATCACCCTCGTCGACCCAGCGCTCCAGTTGGTCGGCCACCTCGCGGGCATCTCCGACAAGTGTGGGGTAGCGGCTGCCCAGCTTGTGCTGGTTGAGCAAATCGCGCCGCGTCCAGCCTTGCTGGCTGGCGGTCAGGGAGGCAGACTGCATGGCATTGGATTGGCCGTAGCTTATCGGCTCGTCCAGTCCAAAGCGGGAAAAATCAATGCCCGTGCTTGAGGAAAAATGCGCCACACCGGCTTGCGCACTGGCATAGCGCAGGTACTCTTCATATTTTTCCCAGGCCTGTTCATGTGTTTGTCCGGCGACAACGGCAATGCCGACAAAGATTTTGACCTCGTCAGCCTGCTTGCCCGCGTTAACAAAATCCTGGCGCAATTTGGCCGATGCCGCCTTGGCAGTTGCCGGATCGGATGCTGCAATGAATACACACTCAGCATGGCGACTGGCAAACTGCCTGCCACGCCCGGAACTGCCAGCCTGGTACAACACCGGGGTGCGCTGTGGCGACGGCTCCGAACTGTGATAGCCGTGGGCGCGATAGTAGGGACCGTTATGGGCGATGGCATGGACTTTGTTCGGATCGGTATAGATGCGGCCGTTGCGATCTCTGATAATGGCCCCATCCTCCCAGCTGCCTTCCCATAATTTATAGCAAAGCTGCAGAAAATCATCGGCCCGGTCATAGCGTTTATCGTGTTCGTCCAGCCCATCCCGACCCATCGCCCGGGCGCCGCTATCCAGGTAACCGGTCACAATATTCCAGCCAAGACGGCCGCGCGTCAGGTGATCCAGGCTGCTGACCTTGCGGGCAAAGCTGTATGGTGTCTCGGTATGGATATTGGCAGTAACGCCAAATCCCAGGTGTTCCGTGACGGCAGCCATGGCCGACACCAGCGTCCAGGGGTCGTTGACCGGTAGCTGGATGGCCTCTTTCAGGGTCAGGTCAACATTGCCTTCGAATACATCGTAGTAGCCGATGATATCGGCAATAAACAGGCCGTCAAACAGCCCTCGTTCCAGGACTCTTGCGATATGTGTCCAGTATTCAATCGTGTTGTACCGGTTCGACTGGTCCCGGGGATGGGTCCACATGCCATGGTGAATGTGGCCGATGCTATTCATATTGAATGCATTCAACAGTATTTTCTTGCGGGTCATGGCTTATCTATCCTGTTGGACGAAGGACGGGTATGTAGCGTCATATCGCACCATGGCGGGGTGGCAGCTTGCCATTGAGCACATAGTTCCCGATCGCGTGATATTTCCAGCGGACCGGATCATGCAAGGTGTGGGTGCGTACGTTGCGCCAGTATCGGTCCAGGGCATGTCCGCCCAGCGTTGCCGAAGTGCCGGCCAGCTCAAAGAGGGTATTTGCAGCAAGTAGTCCCGCCGTCGTGCACAGGGCTTTTGCCTGGGCAACTGCAACCGAGGCAGCGGCGACCGAGGCTTCGTCGGTGGCCCCTCTGGCGCGATCGACCGCGTGCGCCGCGCGGTTTAGCAAGGCCTGCGCAGCCCGCAGCCGTACGTGTACATTGCCGATCTCCCTTAGAGTTAGCGGATCGTCGGCAGCGCGTGATACGCCCGAATCGATCCAGGGGCGGGTATGATCGCGGATATACGGCAACATGGCGTCGAACGCGCCATGGCCGATGCCCAGATCAATGGCAGCGTGTAGCAGCTGGGCGTAGGGCCCGATGGTGGAGGGCTGCTCAAAATGGACCTGAAAGGGCACAATCCATTCCGCTTGGACCGGCACGCGATCAAAGGCGACCGAACCGCTGCCTGTCACGCGTTGACCGAAGCCGTCCCAGTCATCGGTAATGGTTACGCCTGTCGCGTTGGCCGGGATAAACACCAGGTACATGGTGTCGCCCGATGTCTCCTGCGCCGAGACCAGCGTGGGTATCCAATGGGCGAACAAAGCACCGGTACAATAAAACTTGCGACCCGTCACATAAATGCCCGTGTCGCTTCTTTCCAAGTGCGTGCGGCGTTTGAAATCCCGGTGTCCGATTTCTGCCAGGGCGTTGCCAAAGCGCTCGCCATCCAGAACGCGACGGTAGAAATATTGCTTTTGTGATTGTGTGCCGGCAATGCGCAGCACTTCCAGGGCATAGAAATGATTTTGAGGAATATGTCCGAGCGACCCATCTGCGGCCGAGATAAGCGCAAATATACGCGCGACCGTCGCAGCGGCAATGCCGGCGCCGCCGTACTCTGTGGGCACGCTTGCAGCCCACAATCCGCTCTGACTGAACTGATTGACTTCCTCCCACGGCAGGATACGGTTGCGATCCCTTTGGACTGCGTTTTTGGCAAAGGATAGCGCCAGTGCTTCGGCCGTGGCGATGGCATGGGCGTCACTGTCGATACGGTCTGCCCTGTGGGAAAAGCGTCCGGGAAACGTGGCTTCAGCCCCTGGCTCGACGTCTGCGACAGCGGTATCCAATGCGTCTTTAAAATTTGCGTTTGTCATAAGTTTTCTGCCCTGCGTGGCCTGGTTCTAGTTCCACTGGTGACGGTGCGGCAAGGTACCGTTAAGCAAAAAAGCCCCCAGAGAATGGTATTTCCAGCGCATGGGGTCGTGCAATGTGTGAACCCGGGCGTTGCGCCAGTGACGGTCCAGATTATGTTTTTCGCGGGTCGACGCCGAGCCGGCCAGCGCCAGCAATTGCTCGCTGGCATTGATGGCCGCTTCGCCTGCTAGGATTTTGGCCAGCGCCACGGCGATGGATGCCTGTGCGCTGGACTCGTCGGTCACGGGCTGCTGTGCGATGCCATCCAGTGTGGCCGCGCTTTCCTCCAGCACCGCGTGGGCGGCATCCACTTCAATCTGCAGTTTGCCCGCTTCCTGAATAATGTAAGGATCTTCACTGGCCTGGCTGACGCCGGCGTCGACCCAGGGTCGGCTATGGTCGCGTACGAACGCCAATCCGTCATGCAAAGCACTGCGCGCAATCCCGGCATCAATGGCGGCATGGATCAGTTGTGATACAGGCCCGGCCAGATTAGGTAGCGTTGGCACAGCGGTCATATCCACAATGTCCGCTTCGTCAATCGGAACATTCTCAAGGATTACGCTGCCGCTGGCGGTAGTGCGCTGGCCAAAGGCATCCCAGTCATCCACAATGGTGACGCCGGGCGCATCGCGCCGAACCCAAACCTGTACGGCGTTGCCCGATTCGTGCAAGGCGCGCAATGGTATCCAGTGAGCAAAGAGGGCGCCGGTGGAATAAAAACGGGTGCCGTTCAGGCGCAGCCCTTCGGCGGTGCGCACGATATGGGTGGTAGGCTGGGTAATGAGTCCTGCCCTGGCCTTGCGCTCGGGACCGGCGTTGCCGATCCGGTGGCCGTTGAGCACATCGGCGAACCAGCGGGCCTGCTGTTGCGGCGTGCCGGTTTCCCGGAGCAGTTGCAGAACGGCAAAATGGTTTTGCGGAATTTGTCCCAGCGACGGATCCGCCTCACTGATAATGGTAAAGACTTTGGCAAGCGTAAGATAGGATACATCGGCGCCGCCAAAGTGCGCCGGTACCGTAATGCCACCCAGGCCGCTGGCGGTAAAAGCCTCTATTTCCTGCCACGGGAGGATGCGCTCGCGATCCCGTTGTGCGGCGCTGGCGGCATAGTCCTGCGCCAGTACCAGCGCTGCCTGAATCGCCTGTTGATCATTGCGGATTTGATCTGGCCGGGTCGCAGAAAGGGGCCGGCGATGTCCCGTTGCCGAATCCGTATGATGGTCATCCATAGCCTGTCCTTAACGGTTTTTGAGCCAGCGAATGTAGAGATCACCGCAGCGTTGTACAACCGTGACCAGTACGATAAGAATTGCAATCACGATCAGCATCACCGGCGTGTCAAAGCGTTGATAGCCATAACGGATTGCCAGGTCACCCAGCCCGCCTGCCCCCACTGCGCCGGCCATGGCCGAGGCGCTGATCAGCGTTACCAGGGTAATGGTGACCCCACCGATGATCCCGGGCAGCGCTTCGGGCAGCAGGACATGGCGCACGATATCCCATTTCCTGCAACCCATGGCCTGGGCCGCTTCGATCAGGCCGGGATCCACCTCGCGCAGGCTGACTTCGGCGATGCGTGCAAAGAATGGAGTGGCGCTGATGGCCAGCGGCACGATGGCAGCCCATACACCAATGGAGGTGCCAGCAACAAGACGTGTAAAGGGAATAAGCGCCACCATCAGAACGATAAACGGCGTGGCGCGAAAGCCATTGATCACGCTTCCCAGGATCTGGTTGATGCGTGGTGATTGCAAAAAACCACCGGGCGAGGTAATGATCAGCAGAACCGCTAGCGGAATGCCGACAAGAAAAGCGATGGCGCCCGATACGCCGACCATGATCAGGGTATCGACAAAAGCTTGCCAGTAGCGATCAATCGAGAGGGACATAACCGATGGTCTCCACATGATGAGCGATGGCGGGTTGGTCGATGCCGCTGGTAGTCGCTGCGGCGACTACGGCCTGGCCGGTAATAGCTATGAGCAGGCGGCCCTGTGCGTGACCCTGGATCCGGTCTACGCCACCATGCAACAGGCGCACCCGGGTATTGAGGACCCGTCCTATCAATGACAGGTCTGGTTCCAGTCCGCCGTGGCCGTTGTAGGACAGCTGCAGAATCTGCTCGTAGCCTCCTGCCGCTGGTGGCGTGGACTGCAAGCGTATCCTGATATCTTCGGGAAGCTGATGTTGCAACGGTGCCAGCAACGCTTTGGTTGCTTCGTGAGAGGGCGCACCGAACAGACTCCAGACGGGACCCGATTCAGCAATCTTGCCATTTTCCAGAATCAGAACCTGATCACATACTTCCCGGATCACGCTCATTTCATGTGTGATAAGCACGATGGTTATGCCCATGCGCTTGTTGATATCTTTCAGAAGCTGCAGGATACCTCGCGTGGTCTCGGGGTCCAGCGCCGAGGTCGCTTCATCACAGAGCAGAATTTCCGGATGGTGCACCAGTGCCCGGGCAATGCCGACGCGTTGTTTTTGCCCACCCGAAAGACGCTGCGGAAACGTATTGCGTTTGTCGTAAAGGCCCACCAGTTCAAGCAGTTGCGTGACGCGACGCTTGATTTCCGGTCTGGACACGCCAGCCACCTGCAGTGGTAAGGCAATATTGTCCCAGACGGATTTGGCCGACAGCAGATTGAAATGCTGGAATATCATCCCGATACGTCTGCGCAAGCGCACCAGCTCAGCCTCATTAAGCGAAGCGATGTCAATGCCATCGACTTGCACATTGCCGCTGCTGGGAGCCTCAAGCCGGTTGATCGTGCGCAGCAGACTTGACTTGCCAGCGCCAGAGCGACCAATAATGCCAAAAATACTGGCAGCAGGAATATGCAGGGAAATATCCTGCAAGGCATGCACTGCGCCGCCAGAGGCATGATACGTCTTGCACACCTTATCAAAGGTCACCGTGCCGCCCGTCGTCTGAGCGGTGGCGGCGGCATCGTTTTCGGCATTGATTTCATCCTGTACGGGCTGCGTCTGCGGCACCGGGCTGTTATGGATGTCGAGGCGGAAACTGTTGTTTCCCAATGCTGTCGTGTAGGTCATTGCGTTGGCCGTTGGTTTACTTCTTCCAGGCAAGCGCGTAAAGCCTGTCATCATTGGAAAAAGCGCGATGAATGTCTTTGCTTACTGCCGCTGATGAATGATAGATTTCAATGAACTTTTTCAGATCGGGATTGTTCGCATGATCTTTACGAGTCACGAAGCGAATGGCAAACTGGGCATCTTCTATCCCTGAGTAAATTAGTCCACTGGAGGGATCGAACGCTTTGGCTGCAACGATAAAATGCGGGTAGCCCAGAGCAAGATCGACATCGCTGGTAATGCGCGCCAGTTGGGGTCCTTCGACCTCCACGAACTGCAGTTTCTTTGGGTTTTCTGTGATGTCATCGAGTGTCCCAAGAAAGCCGACGTCGGCTTTTAACTTGATCAGGCCTGACTTTTGCAACAACAGTAGCCCGCGCCCCTGGTTGACGGGATCGTTGGCGATAGCAACTTTGCCGTTTTCAGGAATATCGGCGATGGTTTTGTGTTTCAAGGAATACAGGCCGATATTTGACAGAATGCCTGTATCGACGGCAACCAGCTCAAATCCCTGTTTTTCATTGGCATTTTTCAGAAACGGTTCGTGCTGGAAGTAATTGACATCCAGGTCGCCTGAATTGAGGGCAACGTTGGGCGTGGTCCAGTCGGTAAATTCAGTCACCTTGACGTCAATGCCTTCTTTTTTGGCCTCTTGCGCTGCGATATTGACCGAGTCTGCATAGGCGCCAGGCACCACACCAATCCGGAGTGTGCCAGCCTGTACGGATGTAGCGGCGGCAAATAACAGGAAGACCGAAGCGAGCGTTGCTTTGATTTTGTGCATCATAAAAACCCCGATGAGAAAATGAAATGACGTTCGTGATGCACCCCCGACGTGCATTGAACTCGTAATCATTACAACATCGGCCGTTCCTATATCAAACAATATTTATCGTATTTGTTTATGAGCGAATGCGGTTATTTCTATGCCCGCTTTGCTTATGCATGGCTACAATAAGACAGTCGAACCAGACGCCAGGCGTAACGGCAGCACGTGTTGGTCAGGCACATAGATTGGCGCCAGGCTATTGGACAATCCAGCAAGGTCGCTTTTGCCGGCCGTCAAGGTGTTGCCGGATGAAATCTATAGAGAGATGCGGATTTTGCCCGCATCCGATCAAGCTATTGAGCTGGTATTCCGGCCTTTTGGATGACGTCGCCCCAGAGCTTGATTTCGGCTTTGACGAAATCCTGGAACTGCTCGGGGGAACCGCTGTAGGCGTCCAGCCCGCGTTTTTCAAAATCCTGTTTGACGGCGTCGCGCGCGAAGGCGCGTTGCAAGGCATCACCGATCTTTTTGGCAACGCCGCTGTCGATACCTGCCGGTGCAAAAACGCCGAACCATAACGTTGCATCGTAGCCTTTGATGCCTTCTTCATCAAAGGTCTTTACGTCTGGCAGCACGGCGGCGCGTTGCCGTGTGGTGACGGCCAACGCCTTGATACGGCCCGACTCCACATAGGGCAGAGCTGTGGGCAAGGGCTCCAGCAGGAAGTCGATTTGTCCTCCCATAAGGTCTGTCATGGCGGGGGCACCGCCCCGGTATGGAATATGCAGCCACTTTGCGCCTGTTCGTAGCTTAAGCAGTTCGGTTTTTATATGATGGCTGGTGCCTGCGCCAGCAGAACCGTAATTGATGGTGCCTGGGGCTTTTGTGTCAGCATTGACCAGCTCACTCAGACTGTTCCATTTGGAGTTGGCCGCCACGACGAGAAGGCTAGCGGCAGAACCGATACCTCCCAGGGCTATCAAATCTTTCTCCCGCGCATAGCCCAGGTTCTTGTATAGATGGGGCGCGACGGCGACGGTGCTGCTGGCGCCTAACAGTATGGTATAGCCGTCAGCCGGACTGTTTACCGCCGCCATAGTGCCGATGGTGCCACCTGCACCGGCCCGGTTTTCGACCACAATGGTAGCGCCAAGCTCTTCGCCCAGGTAGGTGGCAGTCAGTCGCGCCACGGTGTCATTAATACCGCCCGCGGGAAAGGGCACGATCATTCTCAGGGCGTGGTCAGGCCACGCGTGTGCGGCGTTGGCAAGGCCGAGCGCCAAGGCGATCATACTGCTCTTGAACAAGGTCTTTAGATATGTGCTGGATCGGGTTTGCATGCTTGTCTCCTCCGGTGGGGATGGGGACGTGGTTGGGCGATGTCCGCATATGCTTGCTTCTTGTGGCCCGGTCACGTCCAGTTTGTGCTTAAACGTGGCCGTATTTTTCAAGGGCCTGGGCCAGCGACATGCCTTGGCTCAAGCTCTGGCGGATGGCGACTTCCTGCTCGGTTAAGCGCTCAGATCTTTCCAGTACTTCCTTCACGATGGCTTGCGGTATGACTAGCGCGCCGTCGTCGTCGCCCAAAATGAAGTCGCCCGGTTCGACAGCTACGCGCCGGCCCGTTGCACCTTGCATATAGACCGGTACGTTCCAGGCATTGACTTTCCAGCGGCTGATCGACTGCACCGGAGTGCGAAAGCGCCCGAAAACCGTAAATCCCAACGCGTTGATCCAGCTGGTGTCTCGCAGTCCGCCGTCGACGATGGCGCCAACGCTGCCTTTTTCCTTCATGCCGATGGAGATCAATTCGCCGAAGTAGCAGATACCATCTCCATCGCCAGACCATACCGATACGTCGCCTTCGGACAGAGCCGCGCAGGCTTTCATTTTATCGGCGTCACCGCCGAAACCGTAAGGCGTCATCTGTCCACGGATGGTGTATGCCCATCCTGCCAGGCGCTCGGAGCCTGTCTGGCGCTGGAACGCTGCCGCCAGCCCTTGGTCGGGATGACCCATTTCATCCAGTACGTCGGCAACGTTAGATGTGTCGACCTTTAGAAATCGCTCGCGTATTGAAATTTTCTCTTCCTTACTCACCATCACTTGGCTCCTTTTTTTGTTAAGGGCGGCAGGGCCCGATGTCGGGCATTGCGGGTAGGTTTTATGTTAGTGAGGTGGACACTGGGGGACAAACGATTTAAAGTGTGCAATGCTATTAGTTCAGCTAATGGCAAATCCGTATCCCTTTTGGCTCATCCACCAACGGACCTATGAGTAGACGCCTTCCCCCATTATTGGCCACGCGTTACTTTGAAGCGGCGGCCAGGCATCTTTCCTTTACGCAGGCGGCCGAAGAGTTGTTCGTGACACAGGGCGCGATCAGTTTGCAGATACGCAAGCTGGAAGAGTTCCTGGGAACGCCGCTATTTATTCGGCACGCGCGTTATATAGAGCTCACCAAACCAGGGCAGCAGTTTTATGAGGCGTGCCATGTGCTGCTGGAGGGCCTGGAAAAGGCCATGCATGACCTGACCAGCCCGGATCACCAGCAAACGCTTACCGTCAGTACCATACCCACTATCGGCACCCTCTGGCTTATGCCAAGGTTGGCGTCATTTACATCCCAACACCCCGATATCGAAGTGCGTGTGGTGTCAGACATCAGGCCGGTCGATATGCAGTCTGACAATATTGATGTCGCGCTGCGGGTGGGGAAACTGCCGGGGCAGCGCTACCCGGAACATTTTCCCGCCGTGAACCTGATCATGTTGGAAAAGTGGACAGACATCGAGGCTGATCTGCTGTTTCACGACGTGATGGTGCCGGTAGCGTCCAAGGTTTGGTACGCCACGCAGCGGGCTATCGAGCACGTGGCCGACTTCAAGACGGCGTCCTTGGTGCATACCGCAAGCCGGCCCAACGCATGGCGCGAATGGTTGAAGGCCAATGGGGTGGAATATAAGCCGTCCGGGCATGAGCCCGAGTATGGGCATTTTTACATTTCACTGGGTGCGGCGCTGGATCATAAAGGCATTGCGCTGATTCCCGAGGTGCTGTTGCGTGGCTATCCCGGGCGCAACGAGCTACAGGTCTTGTTGCCTAACATAGAGCCCGTGCGCAGCGCCGGCGATTACTACCTGCTGACGCGTGTCTCCTCGCCCAAGCGAGCAGCCATACAAAAATTCCGCTCCTGGGTGTTGGCCGAGGTTGAGATGGTGGCAAATCCATCCAGCCATTAGTTGCGCTAATCGCTGCGGTGATAACAAATCGTTTGTTTCCTTTGCATCCCTTTCCTAGAATGAAGTTCACCGGTGATAGGGCCGGGTGATATTTGTGGAACAGGAATACAACAGATGGAAGACTTACATGTAGGAGTGGCGGGTTTTGGCGCCATAGGCCGTTCGATTGCAAGCCAGCTTGTTCAAGGTATTGAAGGCATTCGGCTTGTTGCCGTGGGCGTACGCAACCCTGACGTGGTACCTGAATTTGACTGGCAAGGCCAAAAACCGCCGCGGTTTGTGCTGCTGGACGAGCTGGAACCGTATTGCGACATTGTGATCGAATGTGCGCCCGCCCATCTATTGCCCCGCATTGCCATGCCGTTTCTAAAGGCGGGAAAGAAGGTCGTCAGCTTGAGCAGCGGAGCGTTGTTGGCGCATCCCGAATTGGTGGATCTGGCGCGAGCGCATAATGGGCAGATTCTTGTTCCGTCTGGGGCGATTCTGGGGCTCGACGCCATACTGGGCGCGGCCGAAGGTACGATTCACTCGGTCAAGATGACTTCGCGCAAGCCGGTTAAAGGGTTTGTGGGGGCGCCGTTTCTGGAAAAACAGAATATCGATGTGATGAGCCTGAAAGAGCCCACGTTAATCTTTTCGGGCACTGCGCGCGAAGCGGCGTCCGGGTTTCCTGCCAACTTAAACGTGGCCGTCAGCGTATCGCTGGCGGGTGTAGGGCCCGACAAAACAATCCTTGAGGTCTGGGCTGACCCCACACTCGAGCGCAATACCCATCATATAGAAGTCGTGTCCGATTCTGCGCTGCTGTCCATGGAAATCCAGAACATTCCTTCGGAAAATCCCAAGACGGGGCGGATCACCGCGCAGAGTGCAATTGCGCTGCTGCGTAAATTGCGCGCGCCGTTAAGCATCGGTACCTGAACCACTCAGGCAAGTTAGACAACAAGGAAAATGGATAATGGAACTCGGATTAAAGCAAAAAGTGGCACTCGTTCACGGTGCTGGCGGCGGGCTGGGTGGGGCAATTGCGCGCGCACTGGCTGACGAGGGTGCGACGGTCGTGGTGTGTGATATCAATGACACGTACTTGGCTGTTACTTGTGAGGCCATCGAGATGGCCGGCGGCACGGCGATTGGCAAGCAGTGGGACTTGGCGCAGATCGACAGATTTAAACAGTTGCATGACGAGGTGGTCGCTGCGGTGGGGCCGATTGATATCTTGTGCAATAACACGGGCGGCCCGCCGCCGAGCTTGGTGCAAAACGTCGAGCGCAACGTATGGCAGCGGCATTTCACTGAAATGGTGTTGTCTGTGGTCACCATGACCGACCTAGTTCTTCCCGGCATGAAGGAGCAGAACTGGGGCCGCGTTATTACCAGCGCTTCATCCGGCGTGGTGGCGCCTATTGCCAACCTGGGTTTGTCCAACTCCTTGCGTAGCGCCCTGGTGGGTTGGTCGAAAACACTGGCGCGCGAAGTGGGGCCAAGCGGCATTACCACTAACGTATTGGTGCCGGGCCGCATCGCCACTCAGCGCATTGTGGCGCTGGATAAGGCTAAAGCAGCCCGCGAGGATCGCAGCTACGACGCTGTCGTGCAGGAAAGCGTCGCCGCCATACCGGTCAGTCGTTACGGGGACCCTGACGAATACGGCGCAGCAGCGGCCTTTTTGGCCAGCCGCCAGGCGTCTTACATTACAGGGTCCATTATCCGGGTGGACGGCGGACTAATTGCTAACGTTTAGAAAATGCCGCCGAGCTAGCCTTGAAACTCAGTCTAGCGTCGCTTGACCGCCTCCAGATTCGTACCGCGGATCATTTGCAGTACCAGGTTGACGGTTTTGCGCTTAGTACTTTTATCAGGGAAGCCCAACGCAAACGACATCCGAGCAGGGTTTTCCGGAACTACAAGGTTCTGGCTGGTATGGCTTGTTCGCACCAGCCAGGACTCTCCAACAAGTCCTCGACAAGGTGTACGCGGAAGACACAGAGATTCTGAAGAACCCCGAGTTTATCGAAAAGCAGGGCACCGCTCGTGGCATGAGTATTGTGGAGAATAGCCCCGAGGAATTCTCCAAGCGTATTGCCGATGATGTGCGCCTAACAGACGGGATGGCGCGTGCTGCGAGGATTGAACGCCAATAACGGGTAGACTGTTTATGCTGTACTGACTGTGCCGAGACTTATATGTGAATAGCAGATTTGAGTGATATGGCTGATGCTCGGCAGGTGGGTACATATTTAATGTAATTCAATTTCTCAATTCGAGGCCATAGGTAACTAGACTTGTTGTTGAAGTCCCACGCTGCACGATTTCACGTCTTAAGTATTGCTAAGCACAAGTACGGCCGTAGCCAGGTCCTCCAGGGCCGTTCCAACTGCTTTGAAAACGGTGCGTTGCTGCGGTGGCCGGTCGACGTCGCCCTTTTGCGCAACAAGATCAGCAAGCGTGCCAGCCACGTCTTTACGGGAGAAAACTCCTTCTCCCATGGGCGTGAGCAAGTCTCCACTTTTCATCAGCGCTTCATCTGTATCCACAAACAGGCGAACATCGCCCGCAAAGCAATTTGATTTTGCTTCGTGCATATGTGGAGCAAAGCTGCCGATCAGGTCAAGATGGGTGCCGGGCTTAAGCCACGACCCGTCAATGTACGGTGTTTGCGCCAATGTAGCGCACGTGATGATATCCGATTGTTGTGCAGCCTGGGCCAGGTCATCGACGATAGATGCATCCAAACCTTCGTCCTTTAGACGATTCACGAGCTTATGGGCATTATCCTTGTTGGTATCCCAGATCAAGAATTCTTCGATGGGCAGCACCGCAAGGTAGGCGTCCGGCACGACGCTTCCAACGCGCCCCGCACCCACGATCAGCTGACGTTTCGCGCGGACTGGCGCAATAAGTGATGCGGCAAGCGCCGATGCGGCGGCTGTACGTCGAGAGGTAATTTCGTTGCCGTCCAGGTAGGCCAGGGGCTCGCCGGTCACGGCACTGTACAGGATATAAGTCGAGAATAGCCCAGGCAGCGAATGGTTTGCGTTGTTCGGAAAGATCGTAACGGTCTTGATGCCAAGATACTCCCCCTGATTCCATGCGGGCATGATCAGTACACTATTTTTTTCGTCGGTCCTACCAGGTATGGCATGGTTGTGTCGTAACGGGACTTCGCAGCCCTTCGCGAACATATCACGGATTGAGTCTATAAGTTTGTCGAAAGGTAAGGCCGCGCGAGTTGCTTCCGCATCAAAAAATTTCATTTTTTCTCCTAAATTTCAATAATCTGCAACCGCATCAGGTTTCCAGTTCAAGGTCTTCCATCGGTACCGCCTGGCAGGTCAGGCATATGGCTGGGTCGTCGGGCTCTTCTCCATGCAAATGCCTTACGCTGCCTGAGCGGATCCGGAGCGCACAGCTTTCGCATTGACCTACGCGACAGCCGCTGGGCAATGGCAAGCCAAGTTTCTCGCCAAAAGGCAACAATGGACCGTCTTTTGAGTCCCAACGTCCGCTCGCCTGATAGGTTCCTGTGAATTTAACGTCGAAACGCCTTCCGTCATCAGCCAACGGTGTAGGTGGCGAACGAAACACTTCACGAAAGATATCGAACTTGGGAACACCGCGGCCAATCAGGCCGTCGGCGAAGCTGTCCATCATGGCGGGCGGGCCACACATATAAACCCGCGCGCGGGCATCCAGCAGTTGCTGTGGGACTTGCGACGCAACAATGCTCCTGGTTGTATTGATATCTGTGCTCAGTCGGTCGCCCGGCAATGGTGCATTATAATGATTGACAATATGCAGGTTTTTCAGACGCTGCTCATGATGTCTTAGGCGCGCCCGGAATGCATGGGTTGCGCTATTACGATTGGCATATAGCAGATGAATTTCCAGTTCGTCATCGTCTGGCAGCGATTCCAGCAGACTGATGAATGGTGTGATACCTATGCCGCCAGCCAACAGAATCAGTGGCCGTGGCGACACGCGAGGGGCGAGAAAAGTACCTGATGGGGCTTTCAGTTCTATGATATCGCCGGCGCGCAAACCGAGATGAATGTATGAGGACACCAGGCCATCCGGATACTCTTTACCATCGGTATGTCCTTTCTGGTGACGCACTGCAATGCAGTATTGCTTGCGGTCATGCACTGTCGCTGGCCCTGTTAGAGAGTACGCTCTGCTAACTGGTTGGCCGTTCACTGGCAGTCGTATTTCCACGTGTTGTCCCGGACGGTAGTCGGGCAACGCAGTGCCATCGCATGCCGTCAGGGTAATGCCCAAAACACCTTCGGCTTCGGCCTGCAGGTCGCTTACATAAAAGGTTTTAAACCCTTCCCATTTGTGTTGCCGTTTTTCTGTATACGGATCGGGCTCGATATTGCATCTGAACGAGCGATGACCAATCGAACCACTAATCGGGTCATGTGCCTGAGCCGAAATCAGGTTATTGAAATTGCTATTGCGTTTTCCCTTTGCAGGCAATTCAGTGCGATCTAGTTCCAGACAGGACTGCCACCAACCGAATTCTGCTATCACGACATCGTCCGCTAGACCTGGAGTAATACGAGTGATGAATCGCGCGCTTCCTATTCGCGTAGAGATAAGCGCCCAGTCGCCGTTACGTAGGCCTTTTTTTTCAGCTAGTCCCTCGCCGATTTCGGCAACCGGGTCGGCAGCACGCTTGCGAAGGGAAACCAGATGCCGATGTTGGCTATGGCAGTAATAGCCATTCTTCGCGGAACTCAGCGTAAGGGGAAATTTGCGTGCCGCTCCCGGATCCTGTTGCAAACGTCGGCTTTCATCCGGGAGCACGAAGACCGGCACAGCTGACTGGCCACATCGGTTCAGCTTCGCGCTGTAAAGCTCGACGCGTGTTGTTTCTGTGTCAAACCCTCGAATTCTGTTCGCATCGTCGTGATGCGCCAATGCATACTTCTGTTCGCGGATGTCGATCGTGGTACGAACCCCCTGGGGATTATGTCGTAAAGTGGCAATATCCAGTCCCAGGGGCGCCAGCATGTAATTCCATCCTTGTTCCAAGGATCCACCAAAAAACTGTTCGCCCATGCCCAGACGGCAAGCTAAATCAAACAGAATATCATTGTCGGACCTGGACTGCGCTCGGGAAGAAACCATTTGCTGCCGTAGCTGGACCAGGGACGCCGCATCGTCCGAAATCTCAAATCCCATGCGCAAGCCCTCCCGCTCCCACGGACTGTTGGCGGGTAAAAGAATATCTGCATATCGCGACGAGGGGGTCTCGAAAAGGTCGCAATGAACATGAAACTCCAGTTTTTGCAACGCCTGTTCGGCAAGATCGGTGTCGGCCTGGGACAGCAGCAGGTTCGTACCAAATGCCACCATCGCCTTAACAGGGTAAGGGTCTTCATGCAGGATGGCACGGTACGTATCCAGCGCGGTAACCCACCCCTGAGCGGGCGGGCCTAGCGGTCTTTCGGTCAGTCCCAGCGCCTTCGCACGTTGGGTCTTATCTAGTAGCGTAATGGGGTTGACCGGACGGAAAAAAGGCCCGCGCCGCACGCGATTGGCGCCCACGCGGTCGAAAGCCCCTGTCAGGGCATACAGGACAGCGACAGCGCGTTCCGTTTGTGTGGCGTTTGTATGCTGCCCGATGCCTGTCCATGCATGGTAGGCAATACGCCGGCCGGTCTGCAACAGGTCCAGGGCTTCTTGCTGTTTGTCTATCGGGACGCCCGTCAACTCATACACATAACCGGGGTTGTATGCTTCGACGGCTGCGACTAGGTATGCAAACGCTGGTTTGCAACTCAGGGGACGAGATAGTGTGTTATCGCCGTCCTGCACGTTAACTGTTATCTCGCCGTCCAGCTGTAAGCTGGTGTGCTGCAAGCCGCCGTCCGCGAGGTCTGTATCATAGGGCATAAGTTGCTGCTGGCGACGATCCCAAACCATATAGTGATTGGTTGGCGCGTCGGGATTCACAGATTGTTCACGCAGGAATTCACCATTATCGCCGCGCACCAGGAAAGCGGCATTTGTCCAGCGTTGAACGAACGTCTGGTCAAAGGCGTTGCGCCTAATCATCTCGCGAATAAGGCCCAACGCAAGTGCAGCGTCGGTGCCTGGCTTTACTGTGAGCCACACATCGGCCTGACGGGTCATTGCAGTCGGTCGAGGGTCGATGACCAGCATTTTTGCGCCTCGGCTCAGGCCGGTTGCGATAGCATTGGCCTGCGCCAGCCAGGTATTGGCTGGGTTATGGCCCCACAGCATGATTGTGTCTGCATGGCTGTAATCTGCGGGTGGCATGCCGCAGCCAAACGTAAAAGCGTGCGCGAAGTCCTTATGCCAGTTGCAAATCTCTGTGGCATAGCAAATATTCGGGCTACCAAAGCTGCGCACAAATCGCTCGATCCAGTCGATACTGTCTGATATCGGCGTGCCACTTGGCGTTGTCACGCCAAAGACCACAGCTTCCGCCCCGTTCGCTTCGCGGATTTGCTTTAACCGGCTTGCCGTTTCGGCCAGTGCTTCTTCCCATGAAATTCGCTCCCACCCGGGGTCCGAAGCTCCCTTCGGATTGGTACGCCGCATTGGATATTGCAGACGCTCTGGATGGTGAACGATTTCCGGCGCAGCTCTTCCCTTCATGCACATGGCCGTACCAGTGGGGTGCGACGTATCCGGGCGAACCGCCACAAGCCTGTCGTCCTCAGTTTCGTTGATGGTTCCGCAGCGGGAACGGCACAACGTGCAAAAGCCTTTTTTTTCCAGTTTCATCATTCTCTGGCTACTTTAACTCTCGGTTCACTGCTGTCGTCTTCTTTCGCTGCTTTACACGCGTCATGGCATGACAGGAGCGGAGTATTCAAGTGTCATACCCAAAAGCCAGAGCATCAATAGGACGACAGGCAAATGCACGCATAGTTGCAGGAATGTAAAACCGACGACATCGCGTGCCCGAAGAGCCAGTACTCCCAGCAGAGGCAGCATCCAGAAAGGATTGATCAAATTGGGCAATGCTTCTGAAGCATTGTAGACCTGTACCGCCCAGCCCAAATGTACCTGCAGATCATTAGCAGCCTGCATGACATACGGCGCTTCCATGATCCACTTGCCGCCACCGGATGGAATAAAAAAGCCTAGTACTGCAGAATACAACCCCATCACGACGGCAAACGTTTCAGTATTGGAAATACTGACAAACAGATGTGCGATCATATCCGATAGTGATAACCCGGCCGTACCCTTGGGTGCAGTCATAATTGCCGCTATCGATCCGTACAAAGGAAACTGGATGATGACACCTGAAACGGACGGTACTGCTTGCGAAACCGCACGCAGGAAACTTGCCGGACGCCAGTGGAGCAAGAGCCCGAGCATAAGAAACAAGAGGTTGTATGTGTTAAGAGAAGAAATGGCCACCAACGGGTCTTTACTCGTGAACTCTTGGAATAGCCAGGAAAAACCCAGCGCACAAAGCAAAATGGTGAGTAGCGGGCTTTGTTCCAACCATTCGCCAGGCCGGCGCTTGCCGGCAGGCTTTCGAGGTGCCGTCTTCTCGAACACGTCTACGCCAAGATCGGCAGCGGTCACCGCGTGACTCGGCCCCGGGGCTGACCATAACGCGATCATGATTGAAATAACCATCAGCACCATCGCCATTGCAAACGACTGCCACAGAAAGATCGTCTGACTGAACGGAATGACACCTGTAATACTCACGATCGAGGGGGGCAGACTATCAGGATTTGCCTGCAACTGGGCTGCTGCTGAACTAAGGCCCAGTGCCCACGTCGCGCCCATGCCAAGGTATGCTGCAGCTCCAGCAGCGCGGTAGTCCATTTGTAATTCGCTACGACGTGCCAGTGCTCTTACATAAAGAGCCGAGAAAATCAAGCTTACACCCCAATTGAGAAGTGACAGCACCATACTGATCAATGCAACATATCCAATGGCACTGCGGCCTGTGCGGGGAATAGAAGCCAGGCGGTTGATCAGCTTCGCGGCCGGCGGCGACGAAGCCACAACATATCCGCCAATCGCGACTAAGGCCATTTGCATGCTAAATACGATTAGGCTCCAGAATCCATTGCCGAACGCTTGAGTGATACTTTTCGGACTGGCACCAATAGACAGCGCACCCGCAGTAACGACCAATACGGCAAGTGCAGCAAAAACAAACGCATCTGGAAACCATTTTTCAGCCCACGCAGTGAATCGCAAGCCCAATTTTGTCAATATACCGGTTGATTCTGCGCGCTGGCCCTCTGGCCGATGCGACTCAGCGTTGGCTGTTCCGGATTGTGGTTTCATAACGGTTCCTTGCCTGATTGTCGATTTGTCTACTGTGGTAAAGCCGAGTGCACCGGCCTCAGCGGATAAGCGTTCATTTGCATGTCCGCAATACTAGCGGATAGGATCATGCCGCACTAATATCTATTCTCTATGGTTTAATATAGATGAAATCTATATCACGCTGGAAGCGCATGATGTTTCCAGTGTTTTTATCGCCTCGGGGGCCTTGCCATGCAAATCACACTAAAGCAACTGCGTCATTTCGTGGCAACGGCTGAGACTGGTCAGGTTTCGCGTGCTGCCCGTCAGTGCTTTATTTCTCAACCGTCTCTGACTGTCTCGGTGCGTGCGTTGGAACAGGCACTTGGCGTTGACCTATTCACCCGTCACGTGTCTGGGCTGGTCCTGACTGCGCAGGGACATGAGTTTCTAAGATACGCGCAGCACGTGTTGTCCATGCTTAATTTGGCTATGGAAGAAATCAAAGCCCCCGTCTCTGCACTCAATGGCACCATACACTTGGCCGTGACCGACACCATTGCGGCTTATCTGTTACCCGGCCTCATGATGTACATGCGCCGGACCTTGCCGGGCGTGGCGCTGATTGTTCAGGAAGAAGATCGTTTGCTAATCGAAGAAAGTATGCTTAAAGGCATTTATGATTTGGCATTGGTGCTGGTATCCAATCGGGCGCAGGATGCAACGCTGAAGCAGGAATGTCTGCTCAAATCACCAAGGCGCTTATGGACTTCTCTAGATCACCCAGTGAGCAAGCAACCCGTATCTCTACTAGATATCGCTAATATGCCGTATATTTTGCTAGATATGGATGAGCATATCGAGACGGTCGAGCGTTACTGGGGGCGCGAAGGTCTTGAGCCGAATGTTGTTTTTCGCACAAAATCTATTGAGGCCGTTCGGAGTTTGGTAGCCCAAAATATGGGGGTGACTATACTGTCCGACTTAGTTTACCGTTCCTGGTCGCACGATGGCGGTCGCATCCGCCGCCACGCTATTAAAGAGGCGGTACCGTCTATGGACTTAGGTCTAATTTATCGTGATGAAACGTCTGCATCCCTGTTGGGCCAAGCGTTCATGAAAACGCTGCGCACTTACATGCTTGACAAGCATGATGAACAGCAGGGGATAGCGGTTACTGAGATTATTGTTTGAACTAATTACGAAATTTCTAAAAGAGGTAGTTTCATAGTTAATGAAAAAAAATTTAAGATCAAGCAAACTAATTTCTCTTATTGTGAGATCCGACAAGTGTTGTCGAGTCTCAGAGTTAATGCAATCGACTGTGATATCTAATTAATTACGAAAAGTAGGCAAAAACCATAGAAATGTTGGCCTATTTTTTTCCTTCAATATAATGATCTTACGTGCCACCGCCCTTGTTTTATCATAATTGGCTCATGATGGAGGAACAATGAATAAGGTCTATATCCAACGCGTCGCGCATGGGGATGCTCATGAGTTAATTGAATTCAATTTACAAAATAAACACTACCATCGTCCTTGGGTTTCACCATTTACAGATCAAGCAGGGTTTAAAAACTGGTTTTCACGTACGCTTACTGCAGCAGTTGTCGGGCTTGTAGTAAGAGAGGAAATATCACGGAAAATAGTCGGAATTATCAATATAAATGAAATAGTGGCAGGGGCGTTACAAAGTGGATTTCTAGGATTCTACGGCTCTTCAAAAATGGCAGGTCAAGGATTGATGAGGCAGGGTTTGCAATTGGCAGTCAGCTATGCCTTTGAGGAATTAGGCTTGCATCGCTTAGAGGCCAATATTCAACCAGGTAATTCGGCTTCAATTGAATTGGTGCGCAGGGTCGGTTTTCAAAAGGAAGGATTTTCTCCTGAATACTTGTTTATAGATGGGGCCTGGAGAGACCATGAGCGGTGGGCGATCCTTGATAATAAATAGTTCAAGTCGCAGTGCATGTCGTAACGTTTGGGCCTTCCTGCGAAGGCGATCAGTTTTTCGTGAGTATTGACTAAGGCAATTTAGCCTGAATGTTGACCTTCGGCAAAATCACTATGTGAATTGCTGTCACCATTCGCTCTTGAAACTCGGCACCTATGGCTGCACAGCCTCTGTCAATGCGAAAGCACAGTTCCAAGAACTGCTAGTTCATTAGTTAAGGCGCTCACCAATGTATTTGAATAAGAGAATCCCCTAAATTATGTACTCTTCTGAACGGCTTAAAGGTATCGATGTGTTCGTATCGGTTGTGGATGCAGGTAGTTTTACAGCGGCCTCCAGGCGCCTTAACCTCACAAACTCTGCGGTAGGTAAAGCGGTAACGCGATTGGAGTCTCGACTGGGTGTGCGGCTTTTTGAGCGCACGACACGGCGCCTTTCCCTGACGGAAGCCGGACAGGCTTTTTACCGTACGTGCCAACGGGTCCTCGTTGAGCTTGAAGAGGCCGAACATGTCCTTAAGGCAGAAGACACCGTTCCGCTAGGAAAGCTGCGGATTGATTTACCCGCGACCTACGGACGGATGCATGTCATGCCATTGCTCCTGGATTTTTTGAAGGCGTATCCCGGCGTACAGCCACAGATCTCGTTCACGGATCGCTTTATGGACTTGGTCGAAGAAGGGGTCGATGTGGCTGTGCGAATCGGGGGGAGTGATACCTGGCCAACGCCTATTGGCTATCGCTTTTTAGGGCGGGAGCGGCGAATTTTCTGTTGTGCACCAAGTTATCTGCAACGTGTGGGCGCCATTGCAGATGATATTGAAACCTTAAATTCATTGGACTCCGTACTATATCGACGTCCCGACGGCACCCCCACTCCATGGTACATACAGCGCGGTGATGCGCCCATCGAGCAATGCCATCCTGCAGCCCGGCTGGAGGTCGGAAATGCCGACGCTTGGGTCGACGCCGTTTTACAGGGATTTGGCGTTGGGCAAATGTCTACGTGGCTTATAAAAGATCGGCTGGCCAAAGGAGAACTCGTACAAGTACTACCATCGCTAGCGATGGATGGCCTGCCTTTGTATCTATTGTGGCAACGCGGCAGACAGTTACTTCCTAAAGTCGATGTGTTACTGAACCATTTAGGCGCGCACTTGCGGTTTTAGATTATGGAATATTAGGATTAAATGAGTGAAAAATTAGTCCAACATAAGAAATTATAGACATAATAAACTTAAGACTCATAAATCTTAAGCCGAAAAAAATGTCTTATTCGCAAAATACCGCGGCCCTGAATCGGCCCCAAGGCTTGGTCCGGGCCGATTCTGTATCTACCTTCATTCTGGCAATCGCAGCTTTCATCATTGTCACAACTGAATTTCTCATGGTTGGTCTGCTACCTGCGTTGGCCAGAGATCTCTCGATTCCTGTGGCAACCGCTGGGCAATTAGTGACCTTGTTCGCCGTGGTCGTCATGCTGTTTGGGCCGTCACTGACTGCGTGGCTGGCACACGTCGAGCGCAAGCGCCTGTTCATGGCAGTCTTGGTGCTCTTTGCTGTTTCGAACGCGATTGCCGCATTGGCTCCTAATATCTGGGTTTTGGCCGTTGCCCGCATCTTGCCAGCGCTCGCATTACCGGTGTTTTGGGGGACCGCGAGCGAAACAGCGGCTCAGTTGGCGGGCCCGGAACGTGCGGGAAGAGCGGTGTCTAGGGTGTATCTCGGCATTTCCGCTGCGATGCTTTTTGGTATTCCTCTTGGCACCGTTGCCGGCAATGTCATCGGCTGGCGGGGTGCTTTTTGGGCGCTGGCGGTCCTGTCTGCCCTGATCGCTGTGCTACTGCAGGTTTTCATGCCGTCGATGACAGCGGGCAAACGCGTGGGCCTGACGCAGCAAGCGCGTATTCTTCGTGATCCTGTTTTTGTTGCCAACGTGCTTTTGTCCATCGTCATTTTCACCGCGATGTTTACCGGCTATACCTATTTGGCCGAATTTCTCGAACAGATTGCTCAAGTGCCTTCCTCTCATGTGGGTTGGTGGTTAATGGGGTTTGGCGCAGTTGGCCTTATTGGTAACTGGTTGGGTGGCCGGTGGGTAGACCGTAAGCCGTTGGCTACGACTGCAGCGTTTAGCGTTTTACTGACGATTGGGATGTTTGCCACAGTATTTTGGGCTACACAGCATGTGGGATTGGCAATTGCATTAGGCGTGTGGGGCATTGCAAACACGGCGCTTTATCCCATATGCCAGATCCGTGTAATGAAGTCGGCTCCTCAGGCACAAGCCTTGGCTGGCACGATCAACGTATCAGCAGCCAATGCCGGTATTGCATTGGGTGCCATGCTTGGAGGAACCAGTATTTCATGGTGGGGAGTGCAAAGCGTTGCAGTGTTAGGTGGGGTTATAGCTGCGATTGCAGCTGCCTCGGTTGCCGCGCTAGGGTATTGGCTGAAGAGACGCGAAGGCTGACCTTGCCAACGGTCAGCCGTGTGTCGCTATTGTTGTAGTGCTGGCAATGTGCAGTAACAGGCCAACAGGTAAAAACTCAGCAATTACAAGCGCGAAGGCGCCTGGAGATTAGTACCCGACACCTCGTACGCCACCAGAAACTCTGAGCGATTCCCCTGTTACCCAGTGTGCGTCATCAGAGGCCAAAAACACGACGACAGGTGCGATATCCTCCGGTTCTCCAAAACGGCCTAAAGGCGTTCCCCTGATCAGTTTTTCGCCTAATTCACCGGCAAAGTTTCCGTGCGTTCCAGGGGTATTCGTATGCCCGGGCAAAATAGAATTCACCCTGATGCCGCGTGGTCCCAGTTCTCTGGCCAGGGCCAAGGTCAAGGTATCCACGGCGCCTTTTGTGGCAGCGTAAACACTGGATGCCAAATAGGGATCGGTACTCAGAATGGAGCTGACATTAATGATACTGCCAGACGCGCTAAATTGTTTTAACGCTTCACGGGTTGCAAGCAGAGATCCCAGCACGTTGAGATTAAATTGCTTGTGGAAGGCTTCTTCTGTGAGATCGTCAATCATCTCAAATACGGCGACACCCGCGTTATTAACAAGAATGTCCAGTGTTCCAAATTCGCTGCGGACCGCGTCGAACATGCGAATGACATCAGCTGATTTACTCATATCCGCTTGAATGGATTTGGCTTTTCCACCTTGAGCGAGAATCTGTGCAACAACTTTATCTGCGTCATCCTTGCTAGACGCATAATTGACTATAACGGTGGCTCCCGCTGAGCCAAATGCGCTGGCGATACCCGCGCCAATACCTTTGGAGGCACCCGTTACAACAGCAATTTTGCCTGATAATTTCATTTGTATTACCTTTGATCGTTGAATAATTTATGGGAAGAATAAAATGTGCACAGGTAAAATTTCGCTGAGCACATTGTTCTACATACCAACAGTATCCATCGAACGAAGGCAAGGGCACGTGCCAATTCTTCTCTTATTATTGCCTATTCTTATCAATTATCTTGTTCTGATTTGGGATTTGCCTTATGCTCAGCCTTATGGATAAGGCAATGAATGAGTTGCGCAGCATTGTGATGCGCGCCGACAGCAAGTGGACAGACACCGGTATCCCGCGCGTGTCGATGGTTAAGGCGGAAGCCTGTGCGAATCAGGTTTATCAGCCCATGCTTCACCTTGTTCTTCAAGGCAGCAAGAGCCTGTCTATAGGCGGCAATATTTTTTACTATGACGCGGCGACTTACTTTGTCGTTCCAGTTGACGTGCCCGCGACCGGAGAGATTTATGCCGATGGGCCTGATCTGCCTTATCAGGCCATCAGTCTCGCACTGGACCCGGATGTGATTGCCACGTTGCTGGATGAAGACAGCAATACCAATAGTGGGCAGGAGCGACAAAGCATGAGCTGTTTTTCAGCAGTCACTGCACCTGCTGAAATGATCGATGCCTGGTTGCGCATGATGAGACTCGTCCAGCGGCCAGGGGATGCCGCTGTGCTTGCCCCTATGATTGAGCGTGAAATTCTTTTTAGAGCGATGCAAGGCCCGCTAAGAGACGTGCTTTACGATATCGCCTGCCCTGATGGGCGACTGTCACAGATTCGCCGCGCCATCCACTGGATACGCGAGCATTATACCCAGCCGTTTCGAATCGATAACCTGGCCGCCATAGCAGATATGAGCGTGGCGGCGTTTTATCGTCATTTCAAAACAGTCACCAATATGACGCCCATACAATACCAGAAGCGTCTACGTCTGCTGCGGGCGCGCTGGCTGCTTATTTTCGATCCGGCAGATGCCGCAACGATTGCTTTTACCGTCGGCTATGAAAGCGCGTCACAATTTAGTCGTGAATATGCACGCCTCTTTGGCATGCCGCCGGCGCGGGATGCGGCCAGGTTCAGACAACCTTCCGCTGTGGCACCGGTTAAGATCGGCGCCATGGATGCACTGGGCTATAACAGCTAAGGTGCAGTTGTAAGCCAAATCACATATTTGATATTCCCTTAATCGGTTACTCGTACGTTAGTTGCAGTCCGAAATGCGCGTATCGGCAATCGTTTGTGCAAAGCCTTTACCAAATAGCCCGGCCGGTGTCTGAAAGCCAGACCTGTACTCTCCGCCAAGTACGCGCCGTGCTGCTTCCGCTGCTGCCATCGGTGTGAAGGTGTAGCCATTTACCGTATCAAGAACAGAACACGCTTGCAGCCCGTTCACCCCAATGACCTGAACCGCCGCCTGATAGCGATTAGCGTTGCGCTCTTCTATCGTCGGCCCGGCGGGCAGGGCACTCAGGTCGCCCTTGGGAAAGGCATTACCGGACACGTGCACGAAAGTCTCAATGTCCGGGACGCCAGTCGCTTTGCCAATAGTGATCAGGTCGGGCAATGTCACTGGAAAACATGAGACCGGGCCAGCGCCAAAGTCAAAAAAATCGGGGGCGGTGTTGTTTCTGGTGGTCAATTGGCCGCCCACACGAATGAGCGTTTGCGTCGTGAGGTTTTCGCTGGCGCTAACTGCGGAGCCGCGCGACATCGAACCCGACACATGCAGCGCAATGCTGATCTTGCGCGGCTCGCCGACGCGCTCTATCGCATGCGCAGCCAGGCAGCCGAGCATTGCTACACTACCGCCGCTACCCGGCAGCAGCATCACACCAGCAGCTTTTGCTTGTTCATCCAGTTTTTCCGCCAGTTGGTAGCTATCGAGCTCAGCGGCGATATCAAGGTAATGCACACCATTACGTATTGCGGCTTGCATGAGCGGACCAGCGGTATGCAAATAGGGCCCGGCGCAATTGAGGATAACTGATACGTCTGACAGCGCTTTGTCGATTGCGGCGTCATTATCCAGACCAAATACGCGATACTCAGCTTGTGTCTGAGCAGCCAATGCAGATAACGGTTCAGCATTGCGACCTGCCAGAACCAGTGCAAGGCCAGCGGTGTGCGCAAGTTCAGAGGTCATGCTGCCGGTATAACCTGCTGCCCCATAGATCATTAATTTCTTCATAACATTTCCATCTATTGCTTCAGAAAAAAGCGGTTAATCGCGATTTGACCGGCTTATTCCAGATCCGCGTCAATATGAACAATGCGCCTGTTGGCGTCGAACGAGAGCAACAACAAGCCGATCTCGTGGCCGAAGTTGCCCGTAAAATCAACGCGTATCTGTGCCTGACCCTGATCTTTGAATTTAGCGGACAGCAAACGGCTCTGCGTGTGATAGTCAACGAAATACAGCTTCAGGTAATCACTGATACCGGCATGCCCGATGAACCGCTTGCCGACCGACACATCATGAATGACCGCATCCGGTGAGAACAATGCAAGGGTTGCGTCAATATCGAATGCATTGGTGGTAGCAATCAGCGTGCGCACGACAGTTCTGTTATTGATTGGCATCATCGTGCTGCCAGCTTTTGTAGACGAACTCCAGGCTGTAGCCGTCAGGGTCCCTGACCTGAGCCGCGTAATAGCGCGGGTCATAATGAAGCTGTGGTCCTGGTTTATGGATCTGCGTTGCACCGGCAGCCAGTGCCGCTGCATTGGTTGCGTTTACGATGTCTTCAGAGTCTGCCACAAACCCCACGTGCACCGCTTCAGGCGCTGGCTGTCCTTGTCTTAACCAGAAAAATATCCGTCCTTTGGCACCGAAACCCTTTAGATCTGGATGTCCTGCGGGGCCATCCTTGCCGTCATAATCATGCCGGTTGGTAATGCCAAGAAGTGGCAGCACTTTTGTGTAAAAAGCGATAGAGCGATCAGTATCGCTTACAGTGAGAAAGATGTGATCGAGCATGATAATTTCCTGGTTAAATGACGTACCTGCCGGCAACTGCGATAGTGCGTCTGACTTTTGCAGTGGCGTGCAGATTGCCGTTATAACGAACAATATTTCTTTTTTGGTTGACCGGGCACTCTACTTGCGCCCAGGCTGACGACCGTCATCAACAGTCTTTACCATCTTGATTGGTCGAAGCCCGGATGGGATAAGCACATTGTAGAGTTTGCTTCGACTACGCGCCGTCACGATTCTCCTGAAAACTTGCCTATTTCTGCTTTTTGTTGACGGTGAGGCACAGGCATGAAAGAATGCTTTTCATGGAAACGCAACTTCAGGAACTTCGGCGCCTGGCTGCCGGGGCACAAAATCGTCGAACAGAAACCGGGATACCGCGCGTGGCGATGGTGCGGGGCAAGATCCCGGATCATCTGCTGGCTGCTGTCTATGATCCAATGATCAATTTGATCCTTACAGGGTCAAAGACCATGACCGTGGGGGATCAAACGTTGCGCTATGACCCCGCGACCTATTTCGTCATGTCCGTTGATCTGCCGGCTGTCGGTTCAATCCATCCATCGGAAGCCGGAGAACCGTATTTGGCTGTCAGTCTCACACTGGAGCCGACTATTGTCGCTAATTTACTTGCGGACCTGCCTAAACCTGCTGGCAGCGGGGGCTACAGCCCAGGATTTTCGGTAGCGCCGGTGACGCCTGACCTGCTTGATGCCTGGATTCGCATGCTACGGTTAATGGGACAGCCGGATGATATTGCTGCATTGGCATCCGTTTACGAGCGGGAAATTCTATTTCGCACGCTGAAGGGGCCGCTGGGGTGGATGTTGCGTGATATTGCAATGCCCGATACGGCGTTATCGCGCATTGGGGTGGTTATTCGGTGGATCAGAGAGAACCATAACCTGCCGCTGCGGATAGAGATGTTGGCAGAGAGGGCCGCGTTAAGCGTCTCGGCCTTTCATCGGCACTTTAAAGCAGTAACCGCGCTTAGCCCTTTGCAATACCAAAAGCATGTGCGGTTACTGCACGCCCGTTCGCTTCTTATCGCAGGCGAAGGCAATGCGACCGCCATTGCGTTCAGGGTGGGCTATGAAAGCCCCAACCAATTCAGTCGTGAGTATTCACGCCAATTCGGATTTCCACCATCCAAGGATAGTGCGCGATTGATCAATAAGGCGAAATAGGTATAGGCTTCCGTCTCGACGGAAAGCCATGGTTTGTGAGTTGCAAGAACTCAATATGACCTGTTTATCGTACCGGTGGTCGCCGCCGATACCAACGATCTTTACGCTTTTGGGGACACGCGCAAGCGCTTCGGTCGAGGTGCCTGTGGGCAGTGGCGCGAACAGCACATCAAGTTTTGGTAGCGTCACCGGGTCTCACTTTTGGATCACAAGTTCAGCCAGCTTTGCTGCAACGCCAGGAAAACGGTCTCCCAACCGACTACCGGCGCTGCTATCGCCAGCTGCGTAGACTAGCTCGAAGGGCGGGTGGCTCGCGATTAAGCGCATAGCCTCGCCGCCGCCAAAACCGCTAATACCAACAATTCCGACGCGAATATTCATGGTAGCGCCCTTCTTCCCCAAACAGGAAATAGTATCTGGCGTAATAAATTTATGGTATCGTATTATGATATATGGTATCACTATATGGTCAATTTATTGGTCGTGTTTGAAAAGCGAAGTTGCTGGGATTATGGCGTTCTCTCTAATCGCCTGTGCAGGAGCGTCCTGTCGTAGAAATTGCGGAATATGTCCTAGCCCGGGCGCGGCTGGTTGTCATGGTTGTCCTTTATGGAAGAAAAACTGCATAGTTTAGGCAGAACGTGGTTAAGGCATAGTTTGGTACGAATCAAAAACAAGGAAAGAACAAATGTATTTTCTAAAGAACGCCCATGCATTTACTAAAATTGTCGCCGTTTTCGCACTATCTGCTGCAAGTGCCGCCGTCGCCGCTGATTATCCAGAGCATCCTGTTTCCATGATCGTTCCCTTTGCAGCGGGCGGCCCGGTGGATAATGTGGCTCGTTTTTTAGCTGATGCCATGCAATCCTCGTTGGGGCAAACTATAGTTGTCGAAAATAAAGCAGGCGCTGGCGGAACCATCGGAACAACCGCTGTTGCCAATGCAAGACCTGATGGCTATAAGGTATTGTTTATGCATAATGGTTTTGCCACGGCGCCATCTTTGTACAAAAAGCTAGGTTATGATCCGGAAAAAAGCTTCAAGCCTGTCGGCCTGATCGTCGATGTTCCAATGACAGTCGTCGCCCGGTCTGATTTTCCCGCCGACAACATGAAAGAACTGGTGGAGTACCTGAAGGCCAATCAGGACAAAGTCACCCTTGCTAATGCGGGCGTAGGCCTGTGTGGCATCATGCTCCTGGATACCTTGGGCGTGAAACTGCTGACCGTACCATATAACAGTTCGGCTCCAGCCATAAATGATCTGCTGGGTAAACAGGTTGATCTGTTTTGTGATCAGACCACCAATACGACACAGCATATCAAGGCAAAAACGGTCAAGGCCTACGCCATTACCAGCGACGAACGCTCGCCACAGTTGCCTGATTTGCCAACGATGAAAGAACAGGGTTTCGAGAATTTCAAAGTTGGTATTTGGCATGGTCTGTGGGTACCTGCAAGTACGCCGGACGCCATAGTGAACAAGCTACAAGCTTCACTGAAAGCAGGTATGGACAGTCCAAAATTCAAGGAGCGCATGAATGCTCTAGGCGCTACTGTTTTGACCGATCAGGCAACGCCGGTGGCACTGGAGGCGAAAGTACATGCAGAGATTCCGGCTTGGGCTGCATTGTTCAAAAAAGCAGGCGTTCAACCCCAATAAAATTGGCCGACTTCAGTGGCGTAACCAAATGCTGTCAGCGTAGCGCCCACAGATAGTAAGGATGGCGGCAAGTGTAAGCATGGCAATAGTCCACTCGGCTCCACTTTGTAGCCAAGAGGCATTCGGATGGTATCTGCAACGATGCAACCTCCGGTAATGACACTTGATTGTCTTGTTTTTAGCTGTCTGGGAACAGATTGCAGGGCAGACCCCGTACTCCGGGAGTGCAGGCAAACAGTCCTCCCGACAGCGAAGCTTCGTTTAATGTGTTGGCCGGAAGTCGCGTGCGGGCACTGGTGATATAGAGTGTATCGAGTTTGTCACCCCCGAAAGCCAAGCTAGTGGGCCGGGGGACAGGGAGATCGATCGATCTGTCCAGGCGCCCATCCGGTAGATAACGATTAACCCGCCAGCCGTCCCAGATGGCCACCCATACGCCACCTTCGCCGTCTACCGTAATACCCCCCGGGCGTCCCTCACTTTCCGGCACCGTTGCAAAGACCTGTTTGTTGGAAAGAGCGCCACTGTCTGGCGATGTATCGTAGGCATACACGGTACGCGGCACGGTATCTATGAAATATAGCTTTTTCTTGTCGGGGCTCCAATCCAAACCATTCGAGACCGCCAGGCCGGATTCTTTTTGTTCGAAGCTGCCATCACGCAATACACGATAAAGGGCACCGGATGGGCGGCTGGCATCAATGCGCATTGAGCCGATCCAGATCGCGCCGTCCGGGCCGACTTTGCCGTCGTTTAGGCGATTGTCGGCGAGGCCGGCTTCCGGATTGACGAAGGGTTCGAGCGTTGCGTTGTCGAAATCGAACCATTCGATTCCATCTTGTGTGGCCAAAAGCAGCCGTCCGTCCTGGGCTGGCAGGACAGCGCTTACAAGTTTCCCGATTTCCCTGACTTCATTCCGACCCGTGCGCGGGTCGAAGCGGTAAAGACCGGGCTTGAGGATGTCGATCCAGTAAAGTACTTTTTCAACCGGATGCCATACGGGAGATTCGCCAAGTTGCGCTCCCCAGGGCAAGACACACTTCAGGTCCATCGCTGTGTTGATTTTCTTTGACCGTGGACGTGGCTGGGAACTGATGGCCACGGCACCTGCCGATCCCGTGATACGACGTGCTGCAGCAATAAGTTCTCTGCCTATCGGGTGTATCGACGTTTCCGTCATGCGTGATGAAGGGCCGAGCACTGACAGCGCGCCAATCGGCAAACCATCTCTACCTGCGATCATGACTGCCACGGAATTGACCCCCGGCAGGTGTTCTTCGAAGGAAATAGCGTAACCACGGGCGCGTGTCAGAGTTAGCTCAGCTTGAAGTTTTTCTATGGTTGTAATCGTGTTTTCGGTGAATTTTTCAAGTTTCAGGCTCTGCAACAGCGATCGGGCAATCGCTGGATCTTGGAAGGCCAGCAGCACTTTGCCAGCAGCCGTCGCATGCAGAGGGACACGACGCCCTGGCTCGATTCTGACACTAAGTCCGCTGCCGGATTGTTCCTCAATATAATGAACCTTGTCTACGTCGAGCTGACACAAGGCTATGGTTTCTCCTAGCTCTGCCGACAGGGTACGGAGTTCGGGAGCCGCAAACGACTTGACATCGAAAGACTCCCACACCTTATTGGATAAGTGCATGAAACGGGGACCCAGTACGTAGGCGCCCCTTGTTTCATCCTGGCGCACCAGATCGAAGGCGACCAAGGTGCGCAGAATGCGTGCGAAAGTTGGTTTTGGCAGCCCGGACTGTCTGTATAGTTCAGAGAAACGAAGTGGCGTGTCGGCATCAGCAACTAGATTTAGAAGATTCAATCCTTTGGCCAACGCGGTGGCGCCTGTTGGAATTTTGGACGGACCTGTGCCATTTTCCTGATCTTCTGATTCCGTCTCTGTAAGGTTGTTTTCGGTCACTTTTCTATCCTCCGTGTTGGCCCTCCTTCTGGGGGACTGAGTGCCTTTGTTCAAAGATGGAGTTTAGCAAATTGTTGCCCCTCAATGGCATACCAGGCACTATCCTCATTTTGCAGCTGTTTTGCTCGATTGCACTGATGATACACATACCAGAACCTCTGTGATCCGCCGAATCGTTAAGAGGGTTGGAAATTTGCTGTCGCTGCAACATAGGCCCTTGCGCGCTGACGCAAATGCTCAAGCCCGATACCTGGCCGGTACAGGGCTGACCCTATACCAAAGGCGGATGCACCACCATGGCGCCAGTTTTCGATGGATTCGGGCGTGATCCCACCCACGGGAATCAGTAAGGTTCCCTGAGGCAATGTGCTCTTCCAGGCGCGCAATCCTGCCGTGCCGATTACCTCGGCGGGAAATAGCTTTAATCCATCGGCGCCGGCTTGCAGTGCCTTAAAGGCTTCACTGGGTGTGGCAACGCCGGGAAGAACCCACATGCCCCTGTTCTTGGCTTCTCGGATGATCTGCGTATCACAATTTGGAGCGACTACGAGCTGCGCACCTGTTTCGGCCAGGCGTAGGACGTTGGGTATATCTGTTACCGTGCCGGCGCCTATGAGTGCCTTTTCACCAAATGTCGAGATCAGTTTTTCAATGCTGAGAAAAGCATCCGGTGAATTCAGAGGCACTTCGATCATTCGAAATCCTTCGTCGTATAAAACCCCAGCTACACGGGTAACCTCTTCCGGAGTTACCCCGCGCAGAATGGCAATCAGCGGCAGTTCCGACATCGCCTTATCAAGCTGCATTTGAGCGCTCCTCCAGTTCGGCTGCTATGAGCAGCGCGCCATACAAGCCAGCCTGTTCGTTGCCTTCCTTGACGCCGAGTCCGGCGATTGAAGCGGCTCGTGCATATCGAGCATTGAGCCCATCGTTGCCCACAATCCCGATTTGATCTCCCTTCTTTATCCAGCCGCAGGCAATAGCACACACGAATTCATGGCCAATTAGCAAGCCGGAAACATAGTCGCGAATCTGTCCAGGTTCAAGTTTGCCAGCCAGCATGCCTGTCCGGGCTGAAAACAACAATGTCGGCAGGGCGCTATGCTCAGGACTGCCTTGCAGCGCGGTCCTGATGCCCAGATCGAAAGAGGCATAATCTGGCGCAGGTTTTGCGGGTCCGGATTTTGCGATGAAGGAGTGTTGCGAGAGAAGGGCATACAGTTCTCCAGTCACAAAAGTCTGGAAACTGTTGATTCGTTGTTCACTGATTCGCGCCCACTTACTGTGGGTGCCCGGCAAAACCACGGTCAAATCCTGTGCCAGACCAAAACCGACAATCTGGGTTTCCTCTCCGCGCATGACATCCGGGTAGGGATGTCGGGCGGGATCGTTGATGCCTGCGAGAAAGACGACCTCCGAGCCATTGGGTAGCTGCTTGCGAACGGTTCCATCTGCAAGTTCGGCGAGTGAAGCGGGGCAGGAAACATACGGGACTTCGAGCCAGCCATTGCGACTTGTGATCATGCCCATGGCATAAATTGTCATGGGACCGTGGTCGCCAAGCCACCCCCCAATCAGGTTCATGAGCTCGCGTTCATGCGTTCCGGGCGGTACCACACTGATTCCACGGTCATTCTCGATCGAGTCAAGCGGCTGACCTAAATGACAGCAAAGGTTGGCGCGAAAACTTGTCGTTCCCCAATCGATCACGATGCTCTTTGGACGGGTTGACGAAGATCTGGACATTAATAACTCCTTAATCCGACATTTCAAATGTCAAATGGCTTTTAGTAAGTATCAACCCCTAGTAATTGTACTAGTATATTAAATAAGGTCTCATGTTATGATACTAGGTATCACAATATGGAGCAAATAAAATGAAGCTTGAGTTGAGCGGTATTTTGCCGGTGTTGCCAACGCCTTTTTCCACAGAGGGGAAAGTTGACTGCCAATCTATGCGACGAATTGTCGAATTTTCCCTAGAGATGAATGTCTCGGGCGTTGTTTTTCCCGGGTTTGCCAGCGAAGTTGAGGCACTGAGTGCCGATGAAAGAACCAGCCTGCTTGATGTGGTGGTTCAAGCTGTGGGTGGTCGGGTCCCTATCATTGCGGGGGCAAGCGCTCCTATGCCCGACCAGGTAATCGAACATGGTCGCGTTGCCTTATCCCGGGATGTAGATCATCTGATGATCCAGCCGCCACAAGCATTGGGCGCAAGCGAGGCGTTGGATTTTTTTGCTGAAATTGGTGCTGCTTTGCCCAATGCGAAGATCATTCTGCAAAATGCACCCGCCCCCCGCGGATCAGATTTATCCGCACAGGCTATTGTGGATATCGTCAACCAGGTTCCTCAAGTTGTTTACGTTAAGGAAGAAACGTTGCCGGCAGGTCCGTCTATTCAGGCAATTATCTCCGCCGCACCAGCTCATCTTAAAGGCGTGATTGGTGGTGGTGGTGCGCGGTATATTCTTGATGAGTATAAGCGTGGTGCTTGCGCGGCCATGCCAGCGCTGGAGATTGCAGATATTCATGTGCAAATGGATAAAGCCTGGCGACAGGGCGATCGTGCCCTGGCCCGTGAGCTTTACGTTCGCTCTTTGCCGCTGTTGGTGCTGCAAGCCGTCTATCGGATGAGACTGACAAAGTTCGTACTTATGCGGCGCGGTGTAATGGAAAATGTTGAAACTCGTGCTTCAGGGCCTCTCTTGGATGCGGTAGCGATGGCTGACATCGAAGAAAATATGGCTGAGCTGGGACTGTTGACCTCCAAGAGTGAGAGCGTACCATGACGGATTCCGTAGTCAAAATAGGCGTATTTACGCTTACCCAGCCACGCGAAACGCCATATTTGGGGGTGGCAAGGGAGGGTGAGGAGCCGAATCGACGTGGTTACCTCGTGCGAAAAGGCAATTGCACGGTTTACCCGGTCTTTGATCGATCGGTCCTGGTGAGAATAGAAACCAGGAATGGTGTTGTCGGTTGGGGAGAAACGTACGGGCTTGTGGCCCCGGGGGCGATAGGCGAAATCATCCGTGATTTGCTGGCTGATTTTACGATTGGCCGTGACCCTTCTGATCCATCCGCTATCTTCGATGATCTGTATGACTTGATGCGAGTACGAGGATATAACGGCGGATTTTATGTAGATGCACTGGCCGCGATCGATATTGCGCTTTGGGATATTGCCGGACGTCAGGCCGGCAAGCCGATTGTCGAGCTGCTGGGTGGGGTGCATAGTAAAAAAATACCAGCCTACATTTCTGGTTTGCCGGAAAAAAACCGTCGGGCTCGTGCAGATTTGGCCGTGAAATGGCAGGAGCGCGGTTTCAATGCGTTCAAATTTGCTAGTCCTGTGGCCGATGACGGCCCCGTTGCGGAAATCGAAAGTTTGCGCGCCGCGTTGGGACCGAAGGCGTTGATAGCAGCGGATATGCATTGGCGTCATACCGCAGAGGAAGCGCTGACCCTGATTGATGCGATGGCCTTGCACGACTTATGGTTCGCCGAGGCACCCGTGGCTACCGAAGACATTGCCGCACTTAACATTGTTTCGCAATCGACACGGCAGCGGATTGCGGTGGGAGAGGAATGGCGCACCGTTTGGGATATGCGCCACCGCGTCGAACGATGCAGGATTGCTATCGTACAGCCGGAAATGGGACATAAGGGTATCACCAGTTTCATGCGTATTGGCCAGCTTGCGGCAGAGCTCGGGATCGATGTGATCCCGCATGCCACAATCGGTGCGGGGATATTCCTGGCCGCCAGCCTGCACGCCAGCGCAGCGCTGTCTATGACCAAAGGCCATGAGTTTCAACATTCTATTTTCGAACCCAACCGCTGGTTGCTGCAGGGTGATATGGATTGCGTTGCCGGGCACTACACTCTGCCGTCGGGGCCTGGGCTTGGCGTCGTTCCATCTGATCAGGCCATTCGCCTGCTTGAACCGATCTGATTTCTATTTAATTTGGAGGAGAAAAAATGAAAAATTGCATGAAATGGGCTATCGCCGCTTTGCTGGCGATCGGTCACCTGGCGGTTGCTATACCTGCTGTCGCCACGGCACAGTCGCTGAATTTTACCATGGGCTCCAGTTCAGCCAGCATGTATGCCATAGGCGTACAAGTGGCTGAAGAGTTGCGTAAGGCACGTAATCTGAACGTTAATGTCAAGTCTGGTGGTGCGCTTGGCAACGTGATTTTAATCGACAGAAACAAGGCTCAGTTTGGCCACAGCAGTTCAGGTCTGGCCTTCGCGGCCAGCCAGGGAATGGAGCCATTCAAGAAAAAACTCGACAACATTCGTGGGCTTGCGAAAATCATGGAGTCTTCTTTCCAATTGCTTTTATTGAACAACGTGCCGATCAACTCTTTGGCTGAATTGAAGGAGAAGCGGTACCCGATACGCCTTGCGGTAGGAGCAAAGGGTCAGGAGCTTGAACTGCTGAGTCGCCGCATCCTTGAGGCCAACGGTATTACCTACGACGATGTCAAAAGCTGGGGTGGACGAGTTGAGTTTGTAGATATCGGAGATGCCAATTCGTTAATTCGCGATGGCCATCTTGATGGCGTAACGATGCTCTCGGGGCTACCCAATGCGTCCATTATCGAAATCAATGCAGCACGCGAAATGAAACTGGTGTCATTAAGTGATCAGACTATTTCAACCCTGGTCGACAAATTCGGATATGTTCCAGCCGTGATTGCAGGTGGTATCTATAAAGGTATAGATAACGATACACGTACCGTTGCCGGCGGCGTGGTTCTGTTGACCAACAGTACCATGTCTGACGAGCTGGCCTACGAATTGACTAAGGCGATATGCTCGGATCAGGCGCGTGCCCGTCTTGCCACTATGTCCGGGTCTATAAAGATCTACCTGACATCAGAGAAGGCATGCGCTACAGGTGTTGGCATTGCATTACATACCGGCGCCGAAAAATACTTTCGTGAAACAGGGGCCATCAAATAACTGGCTTTCCAATTTTCCAATCTATACCCAAGGAGGAGCATGTGAAGACAAACAATGGGTCTATACGTGCATTTAGAAGCGTTCAGAATGGACTATCCCGGCTTACTCTGGGTATTGCCTTGATCGCCGCAATCTATCATTTGCAGTTGGTCGTAACCGGTATTCCAGAAGCCTACGAATTTCGCACCACCCACGTGATGCTTTTATTGCCATTGGCTTTTCTTTTGAAACCCAGCGCCAGCGAAGAACGTCCATGGCTGGTTGCGTGGGATCTGCTTATGATTGCAATTTCGCTGGCTACTACCGCGTATCTATCGCTTTTTTCTTATGATCAAATCATAGAGCGGCTGCCGGGCGTTGACGAATTAAGCGGCCTGCAGTTGGTTCTAGGTTCAGCTCTGGTCTTTTGTGTTCTTGAAGGTGCTCGCCGAATCGTGGGCCTCGGTATGGTGGTGATATGCATACTTGCAATCCTCTATACACTGCTGGGGGGATTCGTTCCCGGACCATTCAATTATTCGGGCAGCAGTTATGTGGAGCTAATCGACAAATTGGTGTTCACAACGGAGGGCCTGTTCAGCAGCCCAATCGCCGCATCGGCAACGTTCATTTTCATTTTCGTTCTGTTTGGAAAGTTCCTGGAGCGCTCCGGTGCAGGGGAATTGTTCATCGACATTGCTTTTGCCCTGGCCGGTAAGTCAAGGGGCGGACCGGCAAAGGTCGCAGTGATTGCGTCTGCATTTATGGGATCTATCTCAGGCAGTGCTACGGCCAATGTCGTTTCCACAGGCGTTTATACGATTCCATTGATGAAGCGGGGTGGCTTTACCCCTGCTCTTGCGGGGGCGGTCGAAGCGTCAGCCTCCACCGGTGGGCAGATTCTGCCGCCGGTGATGGGAGCCGCGGCGTTCCTGCTCGCAGACTTTCTGGGCGTTCCGTATACTGAATTGATCGTTATTGCGGCGATTCCGGCATTGATGTTTTTTGCTGCAATATTTGCAGCAGTGCATTTTGAGTCGGTCAAGTTGGGCATGAAAGGCGTTGACGACGCCAAGCGGCCAGACTGGAAGTCGATCTTTAGTCGCATCTATCTGATTTGTCCGTTGATCATTGTCGTCACAGTGATGTTCATGGGTTATACACCCTATCTATCGGCCGTTATTGCATTAGTCAGCGTGATATTTTTTTCGGCGTTTCGGAAGTCCACGAGAATGGGAGTGCTGGACATCATCCGTACCTTGATTGATGGTACAAAGGACGCAGTGCTAATTTCGGTCACCTGCGCGGCCGCTGGCATAATTATAGGTGTTGCTGCAGAAACGGGCTTGGGTATCAAATTTGCATCGGTTGTTCTAGGCGCGGCGGGTGATGTACTCCCACTGCTTCTATTTTTTATGATGATTGCTTCGCTTGTTCTCGGGATGGGGTTGCCCACGTCTGCTGCATATATTCTGATTGTAGCTATCGCAGCACCAGCAATGATCAAGGCCGGCGTGTTGCCCATTGCGGCTCATTTATTCATTTTATATTTTGGCGTTTTCTCAGCTATTACACCGCCGGTAGCAATTTCTTCCTATGCTGCTGCAGGCATGGCGGGAGCCTCGCCGATGAAGACCAGTCTGCTTGCGTGCAAGCTCAGTATACCTGCGTTTGTTGTTCCCTATCTATTCGTTTACCACAACGAGTTGCTTTTAATCGGCAGTTCATGGGAGATAATTTATCAAATTATAAGTTGCGTGATCGGAATGGTCTTGCTGGCAGCTGGTGTATCCGGTTGTCTTCATAAGCCGCTGTCTCTATTGCAAAGGGTATTCGTTATTTTGATTTCCCTGGTGTTCATGACGGACAATCGCTTGTATCTGACCGCTCCGGCATTGTTGGCCGTCATCCTTTTCGTGAAGTTTTCGGGCCCTAAGCTGGGCGTAACGAAAAGGATAGAGATCTGACAAAGCTTACTACGACAGCGCGGCCAGCCATTATTGAGACAAATCCATAGTGGCTGGCAGTGGCAATCCCAAACGCTACTTTGCTGCTGCCAGATCAAGGTCAAGCCTTAGTTTATCCACGAATGACTCCATCGTAAGTTCACCTAAGTCCACGGCCTTGGCGCCGCCGCCAGCGATGAAAGTGACATCTGTAATACCAATAACTTTAAGAATTAAACGAAGATAGTGCGTAGCAATGTCGCGCTCCTGAAGAAATGATCCATCAGTATAAACGCCGCCTGAGGCAATAAGCACGGTTGCCTTTTTATCTCTGACCAGGCCGTGACCATCAAATCCAAGGGTTTTACCTTTGCGAACAATTGCATCGATCCATGCCTTCAGTGAGGCCGGAACGTTATAGTTATAAACGGGTGTCGCTATTACAAGATGATCGGCTGCCTGCAATTCATCAATAAGTATGTCTGAGAGCTGTAGCCGTTCTTTCATCTCTGACGTGTGCAGATCAGCAGGGGTGAAATATGCTTCAAGCCAATGTTCTGTGATGAACTGTAAATCGGTTTTTACCAGATCTCTCTCAATGATTTCACCAGACGGGTTAGCGGCGCTCCAGCGCTCCAAAAATGATTGAGTCATGTTGCGCGAGATTGAACCTTCTGCTCTGGGACTCGTTTCTACAACTAAAAGTACGGACATGCCTGTTCTTCCTTGATATGTGTCAGGACACTATATCTCGCAGGATCTATCACCGGAAGTGATAAAAATATGATAGTTTTAATCATATTTACCGATGGATATACGGCCAAGGGAGGCATTTTGATCGGAAACCTTACACTTGATCAGCTACGCGTACTGGTGGCAATTGTCGAGACCGGGAGTTTCTCTGCGGCTGGTAAAGCGCTATCGCGAGCGCAGTCATCGATTAGTCAGGCCATTGCATCATTAGAGGAAACCCAGGGCATTTTGCTGTTTGATCGCAGTGGTCACCGTCCACGTCTTACCGAGGCAGGCCGTGTTCTGGTTGAACACGCCAGGCTGGTTTTGGCTAGCGCAGGGCGGTTTGAGGCGGTTGCCAAAGGAACCCGCTCCGGACTTGAGCCTGAGCTGACTATTGCCATTGATCCTTTAGTTCCAACGGCACCATTGATTGAAAGCTTGCGTCTGCTGCGTACACAATTTCCTGACTTGCCGGTAAGTTTTTCAACAGAAGGGCTGGGTGGTTCACTACGACGATTACGCAATGGAACGGCGGCTACGGCAATTTGTCTGCTGCTTCCCGCTGTACCAGAGGATGTCGTGGCATATCCTTTACTTCGCATAAAAATGTTGCCCGTGGTGGCACCGGGGCATCCTTTAGCTTTGCTTAAGCGCCCTGTCATGCAAAGTGACTTTGAGGCCCATGTTCAGCTTGTACTTTCAGACCCTGCAGAGCCCCAGGGAACGGACTATGGTATTTCAAGTGCCAGGCGCTGGCGCTTTATCGACATTGGCCGTCGTATGGATTTTCTGATGGCAGGGTTTGGCTGGTGCCGCATGCCCGAACATCTGGTAGCAAGTGACATTGCCTGCGGAAACCTTGCATTACTGCACATTCTTGAGGACCCGACGCCAGAAGAAGGGCTTGCAATCTATGCCGCCCATAAGCGCAGCGATGCGCTCGGACCGGCTGGGCAATGGCTGATGGCAGAACTGAAGCAACGTTTCGCCTGATTTATGGGAAAAGGCTGGAAATTCAACTTATTATTTTTTGCGCTTGGCTTCTTCTTCTCGCTCCATGCGATCCAAGGAGTGCTCAGTTTCATTTTCGCTGAGCGCTTGTTGTTGCAACATGCATTGATCAAAATTGGGTGATCCTGGCTGGATTCCCAGATTTGCGCATTGTTCGCGATATCCATCTGCTTCCATTTCGTCTAATGCCTGGCATCCGCTCAGCGCACCCATAACAATCAAACCTGCAAATAGGGCATTTTTTGTGGGAAGCAGCCGATGGATCATTTGTATTCCTTTGGTAAAGTGTTAACTGAGATTAAATCATCTATTTGCGTCTATGCAAAGCCATGAGGTCGATCATATGTGACCATATTATTTATTAAATATTTCGGGTGTGATATTTATATTTTCTTACATCTTTTCTGGTCACAGCCTGAAGATCATTTCGGTTTTACAAACAGCTATATGGCACACTTTAGCAAGGTTCAATTCTGTTCGCTCACTTTTCAAGGCCATGCTTTGGGCCGATTCTGTCACAACACAGTCATATAAAGGGTTTGAGATGAATATTCGTTTTAGAAAAATCAGTTCTGCAATTGCAATTGGCTTGGCTTTGAGTGTTCCCCTTATTCAGGGGTGTGCATCAACATCAAATGATCCTCGTGCAACTGCTGCTGTTGAAGATAAACAATTTAATGCGTGGTTTGATAACTTAGTGAACCAGATAAAAGCCGATCCAAAATATAAACGGATACCGATTGAGACCAAAGCGAAGCAAAATGAATTTCTGGTATGGCTACATGACGCTTACCGTAAAAAGACAAGCAAGCAAGAGTTGACGAAGAAAATTAACAGCGCTTACCCAGGTCATGCGTATGAAGCCTCGTTTATCGCTTCAAAACTTCCCTAGGCTTGGTCCTATCAGAAGAGTTGGGGTTTTACGTCAGAACTCCAACGCTTTGTTTACCCTGCGCCGCACAGTCTACTTGTCCCGCGTCAGAATCCCAACATCCTCGTTGATGTTCAGTGGTTTATCCAATACGTTTAATTTGTCCTCATCTACAGATTGCAGCGTGTCTTTTGATCTCACACCAAACAGCCAATCGTCGTCTTTCTTGTTGTTGGAAATAAGGCGTATAAGGGTGTGCTTGCCTTTTTTCTCAGTAGTCCAGGAACCTTTTTCGGGCTTCTCTACTGCACCACCAGTAATTAAATACTTGCCTTGACTATCCAATTTCAGACGAATGTCGTCACCGCCGAATGTACCGGGAGTAAACGTTACGCCCGGTTTAGCAATAGCAGTCGTTACTGCACTACTTGCTGCCTGTGTTGACTGGGCACCAATGGTTTGGGCAAAGCCTTGAAACCCCAATAGGCTTAGAGAGCATACGCAAATGGTTTGAAAGAGGCATTTCATGGTTAAAGTATTCCTTAGCTGGACGGGATGGTAATGATGGGTAGTTGCGTGCTATTGGTCGTCTCGGCAACATTCAGCAATAACATGACAAACGAAATCAGTTCTATGGTATCCACATTATCCTGATCAATCCAGTACCAGTGTCCCCTGTGTGAAACCGCAGCAAAAGCATCTGAAGGAGCCGAATTACCAGCATGTATACGCACGTTGGAGAGCAAAGGATCTACCGAATTGATTCCGTTAGTCATTTCTCCTTTAAAACCGGGTCTTAGCGGCACGACCTGAGACAAGGTGCGCATCACTTCTATGATTGATCGGGGATGGACGGTCAGCTCGTCAGGCTGGCCTTACCGCGGTACTCTACGGCGTAACTGGCAATCAATTGACTGACTGCGATAAATGACGGCACCTCACGATGGCGTACCCGCACCAGATTGAGCAGTAACTGACGCGTCGCAGCTTGTCCGATTGAGTCAGCATAATCGATCTGATCGTTACGAATCGCATCAGGACCAATGCTGGCGTATGCGCCCAGCATGGCCAGCAGCGTCACCAATAGCGGTCTGAAAAAAAAGGGTTTGTAATCGGGAGCAATGACGATTCGAGAGCAGATTTGTCACCATTATTAGAAATTCATTTCAACATAGTCAATATAACAGTGACAGGCAGTGCATCACAGGTATGGTGTCGGTAAACATGCGCAGGATTTTATAAATCCGGATTTTTTATCGCAACGTTGATGGTACCAGTGCCAAATAACCTATCGAAGCACGAATGTCGTATGCCAATGACCAAAAAGATGGTTAAAAGTATAAAGCAAAATTGGGACCTGACCCTGAATCGACTATTGCGCGAACACTAACGCGATGTTAGAAGCGCAATTGATCAAGCACTCGCTCAATTTTTTCAGCCTCCTGATACAAACGCGCCAGCAACTTATCCCTGCGTTCATTCAACCGAGCAAGGTTGTCGGAGGCCAGACTCAAGGCGGCTATCGGTTCGTTGCTTTTTGAACGTATCGGCACGCCGATCGCGGCAATACCGGGGATGATGTTTTCCTGATTCAGACCGAAACCCAGCGCGCGCGATTGACTCAGTATTTGCTTGACGGCAGCAGCCCTGGCCTGCCCATTGCGCTCGATAGCGCGCAGGTTTTCTGCTTCGATCTTCATTTGCTGTTTACGAGGCAGATTGATCAAAATCGCCACGCCTCCAGCAGACAGGCATAGGGGGCGCCGGGTACCGACATCGACGGTGTAGGCCATCAACGCTTTGGCGCCTTTGTGACGAGCAACGCAGACGGTGTCACAGCCGCTGCGGATATTCAGGAAAATCATTTCTTGGGTAGATTCTGCGAGCTTGGACAACGAATCTCCCAGCTTGGCTTCGATCGAAAAATAAGGCGTTGCCGCCAATCCGATTTCGTAGGCCAGGCTGCCTAGCGTATACCGCTTCGAGCCCGGCACTCGGGTCGCCAGGCCTTCGTCGACCAGGCTTTTGAGCAGGCGATGCACGGTGGTGTGGTCCAGGTCGGTTTGGTAAGCCAGATCGGTCAGGCGCCAACCCGTAGAGGTATGCATCGACATGGTGCGTAACAGATGAATCGCGCGGCGCAGGCTCTGGGATCCATCGCGTGTCATGGTACCAGGCAGTATCAGTTTGTTCATTATGCGGAAAAAATGATTTGACTTGGACACACTATGACAGATGTTTCCTCCATAATCAATTCATACCGTTCACAAGGCACTCGAATGAATACTCAGGCTGGCAATTCCGAAACTAAATCACGAAACATTGACGCCGACATTGTCATACTCGGTGCGGGCGCTGCGGGTATCGCGGCAGCGATTACCGCGGCCCGCAGCGGCGCCAAAACGCTGCTGATCGATGCTGGCCCCATCCCGGGCGGCGAGCTGATCAGCGGCATGGCTATTGACGGCGCTCTCAATGCCCGGGGCGAATGGATACTTGGGGGTGTCGGTCGCGAAATTTTTGATGAATGCGAGCGATTGGGCGGTTACATAGGCCCGTTGAACGACTGGCGGCTGATCTGGTACGTGTGTATCGACCCGGAAATCATGAAGCTGGCCGTGGCGCGTTGCCTCGCCCGGGCAGGTGTGACGCTGCTGCTGCAAACCTTTGCGACGGACGTCACCGCGCACGATGGTCGAGTGCAATCGCTTAGCATCATCAATAAAGAAGGCAGAGCGCAAGTGCACGCGCCCATTTTTATCGATTGCTCGGGCGATGCAGATCTTATTCGCGGCGCCGGAGGACAGACCTTGCATGGCGGGCCAAAAGGCGAACTGCAACCTGTGTCGTTGATGTTTCGTATGTCGGGGGTCCAGACCCAACCACTGCTCGAATTTATGCGCGATCATCCTGAGCATTTTGCGCTAGGAGAAAGCGATACCATTCGTCAAAATCGCAGCGATCGGGAACTGGCTGAAGCGGCATTAATTCAGAACGAACCCACTGTTTTTCTGAAAGGCAACGGTGCGCTGGTTCAAAGTGCTATAGATAGAGGCGATCTGTATCCGACCGCGCTGATCATGATACAGCCCACGTCAAGAAGTCGCCGCGAGGTATGCCTGAACACGACCCGGGTCGGCGATATCGATGGCACCAGGACAACGGATCTGAGTGCCACCTTGGCTACGCTGTCTGACCAGGTGCTTCAGTGCAGCACGTTCATGCAAAAAAACGTGCCCGGATTCGAACATGCCACTTTCAGCGGTATAGCCAGCCGACTGGGCGTGCGGGAAACCTATCGCATCCAAGGTGTTTCTACCCTGACCGAGGACGACGTTCTGCAGGCGCGCAAGCAAGCTGACGGCATTGGCAAAGGCGCACATCATGTGGATATCCATCAATCCGGCACCGGGCAAATACGTATACCCGTGCGTGACGGCGGGTCGTATGATATTCCATGGGGGTGCCTGATTGCGGACGGTGTCAGCAACGTCGCGGGCGCAGGCCGGATACTGTCTTCCGATCGTGGCGCAAATGGTTCGGCGCGCGTGATGGGCCCATGTCTGGCTATGGGGCAGGCAGTCGGCTCCGCCGCCGTTATGCTATTGAAAACGCAAGAGCACAACCATGACTTTTCCCAACTTGATGTGGGCCAACTGCGGACCACCTTGCGGGCAGAAGGCGCGGTGCTCGACGGGACACACTAGCCGGCAGCAGGATCACAAGAATATCAAATACAACAAATACAACAAAGACATTACAAAATTTAAGCCAAAGGAGAAATACGATGATCGGGCACAAACTGGCAAGCGCGCTATTAATCGGGTTGGCGGCATCGTATGGGGCAGCGGCCCAGGCGCAGGAGAAAAATTTTACGATACTGTCGCACAAGGTTCATGAAAACGTGTCTCGTGGTCTTGTGCCCGGAACGACAGGGGGCGATGTCGCCGGCGAATGGGCGAAAAAAAATGGAATCAAGCTGAACTGGACCACCGCCAACATCGAGCCGATGCATGATAAATTGTTTCGAGAGCTGTCGCTGCGCCAGACCTCTGTCGATCTGGCGTTTGTTATCAACAAATTCACCGTACCCAAAATAAGCACGCTGCTCGAGCCTTTGGATGAATGGCAGAAAAAAGCACCCATCGAACAATTTGAAGGCATCCCGGCCAATCTGCTGGCCGGGGTCAACGCCAAAGGCGTATTAACAGCGATCCCGTTTCGCCATGCGACTACCGGCCTGCACTGGAACGAAAAGCTGTTTAAAGAGCGGGGCCTGGATGGCCCGCCCAAGACGGCCGACGAGCTCGTCGCGTACGCCCGCAAGCTGACCTACGTCCGCGATGACGGCACGCGCGTCAATGGCCTGATCATGAACTCCGGGGACGAGCATCTCGCCGTGCTTTCCTTTCTGAATATGTATGGGGTGGAGCTGATCGACAAGGATTTGAACGTTAAAGCGAATACGCCTGAAATGATCAAAGGCCTGACTGTGCTGGCGCAGTTGTACAAAGAAGGTGTGCTGCCTACCAACTATGCGTCGATCAGCATCGACGATGTCATTACGGCCGTGCAAAAAGACCGGGCAGCAATGTCCATTGATCCGTTTGCCCGCTATACGGTCTATAACAATCCGAAGGCCTCGTTATCCGCCGGCCAGATACACGTGGTGGGAATCCCGGCCGATCCTTCCACAGGGCGCGATATCACCGCATTGACCGAGATCTGGTCCATGGTTATCCCGAAAAACTCCGCTCATAAGGAGCTGGCGTGGGACCTGATACGTACGCTGTCCAGTCCGGCTAATACACCGTTGATCGCGCTCAATGGCAATGGCCCGGTCAGACCGGCCGCTTATGAGAACGCCAAGCTCAAGCAAACCCTTCCGTATACTGCTGAAGAAGCCAAAGCGATCAAAGCGGCGATCACGGTTCCTTCGTCGTTTAATGATTCCCTGCAGGCCCTGTCGGTTTTCCGCGAAGAATCCCAAGCGGCGGTTATCGGAATCAAAACGCCCGAGGCTGCGGCCGAATCGATGCAAAAACGCATTGGAGCGCTGGTGAAAAAGAAATAGCAGGCTGCGCCGCTCGCCGTCCCGAGATAATACATTTGGTGAAGAGGTAATGATGTCACGAAAGCCGGATATTTCTGCGTTTTTACTCCTTGCTCCTGTGCATATTCTGCTGCTGGCCGTCTTGGCCATCCCATCGCTGTATGTTCTGTGGCTCAGCCTGAATGTCTCTAGCTATGGGACGGGTGTGCAGTTCGTGGGCCTGGCCAACTACGTCACAATATTTCAGGACGCCTATTTCTGGCGAGCGCTGGTCAATACCTTCATTGTCGTCAACGCCGTCGTGTATTGCGAACTTATTCTTGGTCTGGGGCTGGCAGTGGTCTTTGCCCGTGGCGTGCCCTGGCCCAAGATTATGCTGGCTATTGTCTTGATGCCCTATGCCATATCGGAAGTCGTCGGCGTGCTGATGTGGAAGATTATGATGGACCCGAGCGTAGGCGCCTTCAGTCGAACGCTTGAGGCATTGGGCTTCGGTCTGTTCAATTGGAGCGTCTCGCCCATTCAGGGACTGATCCTGATCTCGATCATCAGTATCTGGCACAACCTGCCTTTTACCTTTCTGCTGCTGTACGCTGGCCGATTGGCGATTCCGTCGACTGTCTATGAAGCGGCCGCGATAGATGGGGCGACGCCGTGGCAAGCATTCAAACGTATTACCCTCCCGCTATTGATTCCCGCTATTCTCCTGGCGATGATTTTTCGCTTGATTTTCGCATTTCGACTGTTTTCCGAGGTCTGGCTACTGACCAAGGGAGGACCCGCGCGAATGACCGAGGTCCTGGCGGTTTACCTGTATGAGCAAGGATTCAGATATGGCGACTTCGGCGTTGCCGCGGCAACGGGCTGGGTCATGGTGCTCGGTTCAGTGCTGCTGGCCTCATTCTATCTCTATCAAATGCATCGTCGTATGGTGAAGCAGTATGGTTAATCGACTCTTAGGGCGGCTGGCACGTGGGTTGGTGTATCTGGTGATCATTGCCTGGTCGATTGTGCCGATCGCCTTTATCTTCGTGTCTTCTATCACGCCGCCCCAGGACGTCTTTCGGTATCCGCCTACGCTGCATTTTATCCCCACGCTCGAAAACTACGCCAAGCTCTGGGATCAGTGGGAAGGCTTTTTTCCCGCCTTGAGCAACAGTCTTATTGTGGCCGTCGGCGCTACATTGCTTGCCGGTATTGTGAGCGCCCTGGCCGGTTATGTGTATTCGCGCTATAGCAGCCGCTTGTTGGCGGCCAGCGCGCTGTACTTGATCGCCATACGCATGCTGCCGCCTATCGTGGTCAGTCTGCCGCTCTTTCCGCTGGCCGATTACCTGGGCCTGAGCGATACGCATTTGGTGCTTATCATTCTTTACGCCGCCTTCTGGGTGTCGCTGTTTACGATGATCATGAAGACTTTTATCGACGAGGTCCCAAGGGAGCTGGACGAAGCCGCATTGATGGATGGCGCCACGTCGTTCCAGATGCTGTTTCGGGTGATACTGCCGCTCACGCTGCAGGGAATGGTGGCAGGCGGCATTTTCGTGTTTGTCTTTTCCTGGAACGAATTTCTGTTTGCGTTGATTTTCGTCAATCAAAATGCACAAACAGCTCCTCTGCTTATCAGCCAAGTCATGGGCGGCGTGGATGGTACTGCATGGGGCGTGTTGTTTGCCGGGGTAACCGTGCAATTTGTGCCGGTTATTCTTCTGGTCGCCTTTTTGCAGCGCTATTTAATTGCCGGACTGACCGCGGGCTCGGTCAAGGGCTAGGAAAACACCCATATGTGTTCGATGAAACTACCGTACTTATTCTTGAAGGACTTGTCGTGAGCGATTCTCGGTACGATTACATTGTCATCGGCGCGGGATCGGCAGGATGTGTCCTGGCAAACCGCCTTAGCGCTGATCCGCAGCGGCGAGTCTTGCTGATCGAAGCTGGACACCGGGATAAAAGCCCATGGATTCATGTGCCTGGCGGTATCTTTAAATTGATTCATAACCCCAAATTTGATTGGTGTTACGCGACCGAACCCGAGCCGGGCTTGGGCGGACGCGTAATGGGATTGCCTCTTGGCAAAGTACTGGGCGGCTCCAGTTCCATTAACGGAATGGTGTACATTCGCGGTCAGCGCCAGGACTTCGACCTGTGGCGCCAGATGGGAAACGTCGGGTGGTCCTATGAGGATGTCCTGCCTTATTTCCGGCGCAGCGAAAGTCAAAGTCGAGGCGCGGACCCGTTCCATGGTGTGGATGGTCTGTTGACCGTCTCGGATCCGCGCTTTAAGCTCCCTGTTGTCGATGCCTTCGTTGATGCCGCTGAACAAGCGGGATTTGCGCGCTCGTCGGACTTCAACGGCCAGATCCAGGAAGGTGCTGGTTATTTTCAGCTGAATATCAAGAACGGTCGCCGATGGAGCGCGGCTCGTGCCTTCCTTCATCCCATTGCTGATCGGCGCAACCTGGAGATCGCGACAGACGCGCAGGTGCATCGAATCCTGTTCGAAGGACGGCGCGCCATCGGCGTGCAATACCGCCAGGGTCAGATTATCAAAACAGCCAAGAGCATGCGCGAGATCGTCCTGAGCGCCGGCACAATCGGTTCTGCACAACTGCTATTGCTGTCCGGTATAGGATCCCCTGAGAAGCTCAAGGCGCACGATCTCAATGTTGTCCACGCGCTGCCCGGCGTGGGCCGCAATTTACAAGATCATCTTCAGGTCAAAACGATTTTTAAAACAAAAACGTCAGTCACTCTGAATCAGAAAACGCATAGTGTGCTGGGTCGACTGCTGATCGGTGCCGATTACATGTTTCGCAAGCGCGGGCCGCTAAGCTTTGGCGCAAGCCTGGCAGGCGCCTTTATAAAGTCTGATGATAAACTGGAAACACCAGACATACAGTTTCATTTTCAGCCATTGAGCCTGGATCGATACGATCAGGGATTGCATCGTTTTTCGGCCTTTACCATGTCGGCTTGCCAGCTACGGCCGCGCAGCCGGGGCCAGCTTACATTGCGTTCGGCCGACCCGCTGGATCCACCCGTGATTCAGGCCAACTATTTAACTGAGCCAGAGGATTGCGACGCCCTGGTCAAGGGCGTCAAAATCGCCCGCCGCATAGCCGCCGCACCGGCTCTGGCAAGCCTTATTGAAAGCGAATTCAAGCCCGGCGTGGGCATTGAGACGGACAATGAAATATTGGATTACGTGCGCTCAATCAGCACAACCGTCTTTCACCCTGTTGGGACTTGTCGAATGGGGCAGGACGCCGATGCGGTGGTCGACGAGCAGTTACGCGTCCATGGCATTATGGGCTTGCGCGTGGCCGACGCCTCCATCATGCCTACCATCGTATCGGGCAACACCAATGCGGTAGCGATCATGATTGGTGAAAAAGCGGCCGATATACTGCTTGCCGCCCGTACTTGATGTAGTCGTAACATCTTATTGACATATAGCATCAACTCAAAATCAGGATATCAAGATGGCTGCAGTTGTAATCAAGAACATTCAGAAGCACTTTGGGACCTCGGCAGTCATCAGTGACGTGTCCATCGACATAGCAGACGGCGAATTTGTCGTGCTGGTGGGGCCCTCAGGTTGTGGAAAATCCACGCTCTTGCGTATGATTGCCGGCCTTGAGAATATTTCTGGCGGCCAACTTCTGGTCAACGGCAAAGTCCTCAATACCATCCCCGCGAAAGATCGTAATATCGCCATGGTGTTTCAAAGCTACGCGCTCTATCCCCACATGACTGTGGAAGACAATATCGGATTCTCTCTGCAGCTTAAAAAGACGCCAAAAGACGAGATAGCCCGTGCGGTAGCCAAGGCAGCGCAGGCACTGGACCTGGGCAACTTATTGAAGCGCTATCCAAGAGAGTTATCCGGGGGGCAGCGCCAACGCGTAGCGATGGGCCGCGCCATCGTTCGGGACCCGCAGGTGTTTTTATTCGATGAGCCGCTATCGAACCTGGATGCCAAACTACGCGTGCAAATGCGCGGGGAAATCAAAGCGCTGCACCAGCGCCTGGGCACAACCACCGTGTATGTCACCCATGATCAGATCGAGGCCATGATGATGGCCGATAAAATCGTGGTTATGCGAGATGGCCGTGTAGAGCAAATCGGCAGCCCCCTGGCGCTTTATGATCATCCGGCCAATGTTTTTGTTGCAGGCTTCATCGGCTCGCCCGCCATGAATTTCATTCCAGGCAAGTTGGCCGAAGGCCAGTTCGTTAGTGGTGGCGGCTTCGCACTTCCTGTCACATTTACTTCCAAAGTGGCCGATGGGACGTCGCTGACACTGGGGGTGCGTCCCGAACATGCTTCCATCGCTGCTGATGGCATCCCAGCTGAAGTGGTGCTGGTCGAGCCGACAGGTTCTGAAACTCAGGTTTTGATGCGGATTTGGGAGTCGCAACAGCTGGTATGCATTTTCCGCGAACGCATCGCGGCCCGACCTGGGGATGTCCTCAATCTGAAATTCACTGATGGTGCTTATCATTTCTTTGAAACCGACAGCGGAAAATGTATTCATTAAGCTGGGTTCATTGCCTCTTGCCGGCTAGCTACGCGCTTGCTCCGCTGCGTCATATTCGCGCCGCGATGCTTCTATGTCCTGCCACGTGTCGCGTATCCAGTCGGTGAACCCTGCCTCGGCAATCACGACGACGGCTTTCGGCCCTAGGGTATCGCCACCGTCATTCATGCTCTGACATATGGTCAGTGCCGCTAGGCATTTTCCTCGGCAATCCGGCGCACCACCGTATCTCGGAAACGGATATTGTGCGGTATGGCGCAAATAATCAATATTGCAGTGACGACGCAAGCCAGCGCAATCACATATAAGCCCATCGACGCGCTGCCCGTCACATCCTTGACCTTGCCGACCATGTAAGGCGCGATAATGCCGCCGATTTGGCCGATGGAATTGATCAGGGCCAGACTGCCGGCCGCGGCGACACCGCTCAGTATGCGAACGGGAAACACCCAGAATATGCCGAAAGAGGCAATGATGCCTGTCGCGGCAATACTAAGGCCCAGCACCAACATCACGGTGTTGTCCCAATAGATCGCACACAACACATAGCCGACGGCGCCGGCCAGCGCACAACCGGCCAGGTGCCAGCGGCGGTCGCCGGTGTGGTCGGAACTTTTACCGATCAGTATCGTTCCGATAATCGCGGCGATGTACGGCAGGGTCGTAATCAGGCCGATAATCAACGGGTCCGCCGTACCTGCAGTCTTGATCAGTTGCGGCATCCAGAAAAGCATGCCGTAGATTCCCATGCAAAGGCCGAGATAAATCAGCGAAAACAGATAAATAACCGGTCGTTTCAACGCCTCGCGGAAAGAATGCGTGTTATCGACTTTGGGATCATTGCCAATCTCGCTTGCCAGCATGGCTTTTTCCCTGGGGGATAGCCATTTGGCATCTTCGATGCGATCATTGAAGGCGAACAACACCACGAAGCCCAGAATACAAGAAGGAATTCCTTCGATCAGAAACAGCCATTGCCAGCCGGGCATGCCGTGAGCACCATCCAGCAGTTTCAGAATGCCACCAGAAATCGGGCCACCAATGATGCCGCACAACGCAATGGAGCCGAAAAACATATTGTTCATGCGCCCACGGTAACTGGCGGGAAACCATTGCGTAAAGAAGTAGAGCACACCCGGAACGAAGCCTGCCTCAAGTGCCCCAAGCAGAAAGCGCAGCGCATAGAACGAGGTCTCGCTCTGGACGAACATCATGGCAGCCGAGGCCAGGCCCCAGGTAATCATGATCCGCGCGATCCATCGGCGCGCGCCTACTCGTTCCAGAATAATATTGCTTGGGATTTCGAAAAGCAGGTAGCCGATGAAAAATATACTGGCGCCAAGCCCATAAGCAGCTTCGCTCAGACCCAACTGCGATTGCATTTGCAATTTTGCAAAGCTGATATTGACGCGATCCAGATATGCCATGATAAAACAGGCAATAATCAGCGGTATGATTCGCCACGCAACTTTGCGTAGCAGATCTGCCTTTTCTTGCTCCTGCGGTTCAAGCGATGCATCTGCCGTCGTGTTCATTATCTTTGTCTCCTGATTTTAATAGTATGTGTCGCCGGCAACGCGTGGCGACCTGCGTGCAACGAGTCTGCCTCTTTGTATTACCCCCGTCCCACAAATGGCATTTTGGTGGCCATGACCGTCATATATTGAACATTGGCCTCTAGCGGGAGGTTGGCCATATAGACAATGGCATTTGCTGCGTGGACGACATCCATGGTCGGCTCCGGAATGCGCTCGCCGCTTGCCTGCAGCACGCCCGTCTCCATGCCGGACACCATTTCTGTCTTCGCGTTGCCAAAGTCCACCTGGCATACTGCGATATCGTATTTCCGACCATCGAGCGCGCAGGCTTTCGTCAAACCGCTAACCGCGTGCTTGCTGGCGGTATAGTCGGCTGAATGCAATCTGGGCACATGCGCCGACAACGAGCCGCTATTGATAATGCGGCCGCCTCGCGGCGTTTGCGTACTCATTTGCCGAAATGCCGCCTGCGTGCAAAGAAACGTGCCGGTGACATTCACGTCAAGCATCTGTTTCCAGCGTTCGTATGCCAGATCTTCGACAGACTTTCCGGCAACGCCGAGCCCTGCATTGTTAAAGAGCATGTCGAGCCGACCAAAAGTACGCTGCGCAGAAGCAAATAGCTGGTCGACAGAAGACGGCTGGGTGACGTCAGCCGGTATGGCAATAGTCCGAATGCCATGATCCGAAAAAAAAGGATCGCAGTCGCTGATTGTCGCTTCGAGCGTCTCCAGATGACGCCCGGCGAGGGCTACGCGCCATCCATCGGCCAGCAACGCGTGCACCGTTGCCCTGCCTATGCCGCTTCCTGCTCCGGTAACAATGGCGACACGATTATGGGGAACGCCACTTGAGTCCGGTTTGTCTCTCATTTTTCCAATTCCTTATTTGTTTTTATGGCGCTGCCGTGCATTGCGTCGATGCATATGCCTGGCTCCTTTTACAACGACTCATTCAGCATCGTCATGTAATCGTCCACGGACGCTTCCCGCGGATTGGTTTTGTGGCTGTGGTCGGCAAGTGCGCCGTCGATAATGTTGGGAAATAGTTCTCGCGTCACCCCCAGTTGCGCCAATGTTGTGGGTAAACCAAGCCGCCTGGTCAAATTCATGACTTCATTGGCCAGCGAGCTTGCGTTTGCAAGCCCTATTGCTGCGGCTATTCGATCCAGTTTCCTTTCCTGTACCATCGTCGTTGCGGGTGCATTGAATTCGATGACCGAAGGCAGAAAGATAGCGTTCAATGTCCCGTGGTGCAGTTGCGGGTTGATGCCGCCAAGAGAGTGGCTAAGGCTATGTACACAGCCCAGTCCTTTTTGGAACGCAAGAGCACCTTGCATGCTTGCACTCATCATGTTCAGTCGCGCGTCCCGATCTGCCGGATTGCTGGTAGCCTGTTCGATATGGCGCCACGCTCTGTTTAACCCGTCTAATGCAATACCGTCAGCAGGCGGATTAAATAGCGGAGACATAAACGTCTCAAGGCAGTGCGCGATGGCGTCCATGCCAGTGGCGGCTGTCAGTTGTGCTGGCAGCTTCATTGTCAGCTCCGGGTCGCAGATTGCCGTCTTGGGAACGATGAAAGGTGAAATGATGCCTACTTTTCTGCCATCGTCAAGAATCAGGATCGCACCCCTGCCCACTTCGCTGCCGGTGCCCGCCGTCGTTGGTATGGCTATCACCGGCGCTGCGGCCGATGTGATTTTGCTGAGGCCACCTTCAATAACGGCGAAGGTCTTAAGTGGTCCTTCGTGCGTTGCGCAAACTGCAACACCCTTGGCCAAGTCGATTGAAGATCCGCCTCCTATCGCAATGATCCCGTCGCATTCCTGTTCGATAAAAATCGCAACAGCCTTGCGCACGGCTTTTTCATTTGGATTGGGCGGCGTTTCATCGAAGACGGGTACGTTATCCGCATGATTCAGATGGCGCATAGCGGCCTCTAGCAGGCCTGCAGACCGGATGCCCTGATCTGTTACGACCATCGGGCGTTTGATCCCGATGCGATCGCATTCCGCTTGTAATAAACGCACGGCGCCGAAGTCGAATTGGATATGAGTGAGATATTGTATGAGTGCCATCTGAATTAAGAAAAAGTTATAATTGAGATCGATATGGACATATACAACTGCATGGTTATGTCCCCATTTATTCGTTGTTCTATGTAGATTTTCCGGTCATTGTATGTGTGTTATTGCTATGCGATGTACTGAAAACTGCTCATACAGGTATAGCCTTTGGTTAATTCATGACACCCACTTTATCCTCTATTGCGTCCCGGCTGCATGTCAGGCATCTTCGTCTGTTGATCGCCATTTCCGAACATGGCTCCCTTTTGGGGGCGGCAAATGAGGTGGCTATCAGCCAGCCAGGCGCAAGCAAGGCGCTTCAGGAAATTGAAACGACATTTGGGGCAGCGCTTTTCAATAGAACCAACCGTGGCCTGCAGGCCAACGATTTAGGCTTGTGTGTGTTGAGGTACGCCCGAATGATCTATACCGACCTTGGTCATTTGCGAAACGAACTGGATGCGATCCAGAAAGGGGATGGTGGCAGGGCTGCTGTCGGATGCATCATGGGCGCAATACCACTACTTACCGATGCCGTGGCCGATCTCATGCAGACGCATCCAGGCATGTCAGTTGAAATCGTTGAGGACACCAGTGCCGAACTTCTGAGTTTGATAGATTCTGGTCGGCTTGATCTGGCGATATGTCGTACGTCGGTTAGCAAAACGCCGGAAATTTATCAGAGCGAACATCTGCAACAAGAAGAATTGAGCGTCATTGCCAACTGTGATAACCCGTTTGCTTGTCGTGACCGCTTGACGCTTGAAGAACTGGCTCAATGTAAATGGATTGTGTACCGTGCCAATATGCCAATGCGGCTCTTGCTTGAGCGCGAATTTTACAATGCCGGGATTCGTTTCCCTGCGAATTTGCTTGAAACAACCTCTCCGTTCGCAACTCTGGCGTTATTGAACAGAAATCCATCCTTTGTCGCTCTGGCCTCCACGGACGTAGCCTCGTTTTTTGTGCGCAATAATCTGGTCAGGGTACTGCCGTTTGAATTCACGTTACGCAGTGAACCTTATGAGCTGGCTTATCGACGGGGTGCGCTGCTGTCTATCGGAGCAAAGTTGATGAGAAACTGTCTGCTGCCCCAATAATCACGCATTTTCATACTCTTGCTACAGCGCGTGATCCATCATCTGAGGGTGTTATTGCTTATGGGCAAGCCCTTTCATGTGACAGTAAGGTATTCGTTCATCGGCCAGCTCATTATTATTAATTCAAGTGACATATTGTCAGGATTATTCGCGGCCCCACCAAATTGTGCGAACGCCTATGGCTTGCTGCTTCGTACCCAGCGCAGTTGCTAGCCGACGCACACAGGCTCAGGGGCCTGTGCGAAGCACTCAATCAGCAATTCGGTCAGCACCCGCACCTTCCTTGCAGGATGCCTGCCCGGCGGGCGAATGACATATGCTGCTGCTGGTGGAGGTGGATAGCGTGTCATGACCGGCACAAGCGCGCCGCTGGCTACATGTTCATGAGTGACAGCGTCGGGGATCCAGGCGATGCCCAGCCCTGCCAGTGCGGCGGCGGCCAACGCAGTGGCATTGTCTGCTTTGAAGCGCCCTTGCGGGCGAACCGTGACGATCTTGTCGCCATTCATAAATTGCCAGGCTTCGGTGCCCTGCATAAGGGCCTGGTGGGCGATGAGTTCATCCGGCGTTTCTGGGGAACCGTGTGCTTTGATATAGTCTGGACTGGCTACCAGTTTTCCATAGACCGGACCGATGCGTCTTGCGATCAGGTCAGAGTCCTGAAGGTAGCCAATTCGGATTGCGCAATCAAAACCTTCTGCCACCAGGTCAACGAAGCGATCACTGTAGGAGGCATGGACGTGCAGCTGCGGATGCAGTTGCGCCATGTGAGCAAGCACGGGAGCCAGGTGACTAGGGCCGAAAGAAACCGGCACCGCAACTCGCAAGCGGCCGCAAAGTTCACCGGTAGGTAAGATCGTTTCCCTGGCTACGTCGATCTCGGCACACGCTCTGGCGGCATAGTCTCGGAAGGTGGCGCCGGCTTCTGTGAGCGCCGCGCCGCGGGTGGTTCGCGCAACAAGCAGCACGCCAAGCTCCTGCTCAAGCCGTAATAGCCGCCGGCTGACGATTGACTTGGATACACCGAGTCGGCGCGCAGCGGGCGACACGCCCCCGGCATCAGCAATTTCAACGAATGTTCGCAGCTCTTCGATGTCCAATTTGGCGTTCCTCTTTTCGCGACACAGTGTAGCACAAGGCAAGACTACCGTATTTGCGACAGGAATGCCAGAATTCACCCTGGTAGCGTCGCAGTCGACGCAAGCCTGCCTCTGACACCCACCTCATACACAAGGATATATTCATGACATTTCGTAATGGCCTTGCCTCTTTGCTTCGTCCTGAAGACTCGGTGCTCGTTCTGATCGACCATCAGCCTTACCAGCTCGCAAACCTGAACAGCCACGAGCCGCAGATGGTAGTCAACAATACGACGGCACTGGCAAAAACCGCCAAAGCATTTGGCGTTCCCACCATCCTGACGAGCGTGATCGCCGATCGTGGCGGTCTTATTTTTCCGCAAATCACAAATGTGTTCCCCGGTCAGGAAGTGATTGACCGCACGTTCATCAACACCTGGGAAGATCAAAAGGTGGTCGATGCCGTCAAGGCGACGGGCCGCAAGCAACTGATCATCGCTGGCCTGTGGACCGAAGTCTGCGTTGCGATGCCTGCGATCCAGGCCGCGGGCGAGGGCTGGGATGTCACGGTAGTTACTGATGCCTCGGGTGGGACTTCGGTTGAGGCGCATGAAGTTGCAATCCAGCGTATGATCGCGGCAGGCGTCAACGTGATAACCTGGCTTGCCGTCGCTTCCGAATGGCAGCGCGACTGGGCTCGTACCGAGCACGCCGCCGAGCTGACCGAGGTGCTGATCCAACATGTTGGCGGTAGCGGTATTGCATTTTTGTGGGAACAACAGTTGCTCAATACGCCAGTGCCCAAGGCTGCGGGCTGACCTACTGGTGCGACGGGGTAATCCGGTGTGCCACATGAGCCGACCCAAACGCACCCGGCGTGCTTTAACCGCGTTCTGCCGGGACTGAGTGGCTCGCGACGAAACGCCGGCCGTGGACTGTTCCTGTGGTCGGCGTTTGTCTCTTTTTTTTCGCAGGGACGCAAGGCCATGCATCAATAGATACAGCATCAACCGAGGAAAGTTGAAGTGGTATCTATGATTCACACACGTGATTGAAGATCAGTTAAAGATCTTGTCCGGATAGGCAAGGGCCTCTGCTTTCTTGGAAAAATCCGCCACCAGTCCGATCATGGCTTTCTTCACGTCTGAAGGTGCGGTTCTTATAGAACCCGCATTGAATGGCGGTTCGGGGTCGTATTCGCTCATCAGTTGCGAGCATTCCGCATAAACCTGGTCACGCATCTCGGCAATCATTGTCAGGCCAAAATCCAGTCCGGCGGTGACTCCTGCGCCGGTTATTCGATTGCGATCCCTTACCACCCTTGCCTCGGTAGGAATAGCACCAAATCCCGCCAGTGCTTGTCGGCATGACCAATGTGAGGTTGCTTTATAGCCTTTGAGCAGACCTGCCGCTCCCAGGATTAAAGAGCCGGAACATACGCTGGTCACATATTTTGCACGTGCGCCGCGATCGGCCATAAACTCAAGTGTTTCGGGATCCGATGCGGCTGCCAGCGTACCATCTGTCCCGCCTGGGGTAAACAATACAGTCAGGTCCTTAGGGCACGAGTCAAACGTAGTGTCTGGAACGATGACCATACCCGCGTCAGTGGTGACCGGACTGAGCGATTTTGCCACAATATGAATCTTGGCACCCATCAGACCTCCGAACATGCAGTGAGGACCGACAAGATCCATTACTGTCATGCCAGAATAAACCAGCATCGCGATTTTTTCATCTCCATACCACGGGGTCTTGTCCAGATCCCGCTCTATCTTTTTGGCAGAAATATCGATATTGGCGGCACTGACTGCAACAGGTGACAGAAGTGTACTCAATAGAAGAGTGCGACGTGTGTTGTTGATCATGATATAAGATTCTCAAAATTGAGCGGTCAACGTTATATACGCTGAGCGCGGTTGAACCGGAATAACGACAGGAGAAGATAAGTACTGGTAAGTATCATAGACTTTACGATTGGTCAGATTGACCACTGACAAGGAAGCTGTGTACTTGTCGAAGCTGTAGCTGGCTTGCGCGTCCACCAGCGCATATCCAGGCACCGATACACTATTGGGCAAGGTGGTTTCGCGAGCACTCACCGCCGTAATCCCGGCTCCGAATGAAAGGCCCCTTGCTATTCCATCTGTAATGCGGTAATGAGCAGCCAGGCGCACGCTGTGTTTTGGGACGCGAGGCAGGCGGTTACCTGTGGGAATAGAGGTATCCCTGGTTACTTCTGCCTGTGTATATGCATAATTGAAAAGCAGTGAAAAGGCGTCGTTCGGTTCCCAGAGAAGATCTGTTTCCAGTCCGCGCGCACGCTGTTGACCTGTTTGAATAGAATAGCCAGGATGGGAAGGCTCCGGATCGGCAGCAGCTACGTTTTTGCGTGTTTGATTGAATAAAGCGACAGTGCCTGAAAGGCCAAGTTCACTCAACGCAAATTTCGCGCCTACTTCGACATTGCGTGATGTTTCTGGCTTGGGCGCGTCCAGACCGATGAAGTTGACTGCGCCGCGAAACCCAGTGCCGTAGGAGGCATAGACTGACAAACTATCGGTCAGATCGTATGTGATACCCAGTCGCGGCGTCAGGCGATGGTAAGTGGCATTTACGTTCTGCTCCTTCTGGCGAAGCCTAAGGCTGGTTAGTCGTAGAGAGCCCAGAAGATGGAGACGTCCGTAAGTTGCCTGGTCCTGCAGATAGAGGGCCGTCGTCTGGTATCGATTAGTCTGGGAGTATGTAGGTATGGGTGCAGAACCGTAATTGACGTGATACCGTGGGTTTGCCAGATCGAGCTCACCAAGGGGTATGGCATCTGAAATCGCAGAATCCAGTTTTGTTGAATCGTAATTGACTCCACCCAGCAACTCATGACGGCCGCCCAGGATGTCAAAGGTGGACGACAGGTTTGCGTCTATCGTGGTCTCTTTAAGCGTTGCGGGAAGATAAAGACCAAATATGGGGTAGACAGTCGGTGTTGCCGGGCTTGGTCCCGCTACTTCCGGATACACAAAGCTTCCGTAATCTTGACTTTTGCTGTTGAAATGATGTGCTGTCAGCACAAATTTGGTGTCATTACTAAACGAATGTCGCAGTTGTGCAGAAATAAGCTGGTTTTTGATCGTGGTAAGTGGCTGCCCGGAAGTGGCGCCAGGGTAGGCGTTACGGTCAAGATCCCCGGAGAGTGCCGGCAGCGCCGGCAGGCCCGAGTATTCACGCTGGCTACGCTTGTCAAATTTTGCTCGCAGCAGCAGTTCCGTTTTCGGTGAAAGCTGAAAGGAAATACTGGGCTGAATCGAATATTGCCGGCCCTTGGCATGATCTATCCAGCTATCTTCTTTCTGGTACTCGCCTGAAATTCTTGCCCTGACCTTTTCGTTCACCGGTACATTGAAGTCTGCGAAGGAACTCAGTGTGGAATAGCTTCCTGTACGGATTCCCACCAGGTTAATGGGTTCGGCCTCTGGGGATTTGGACACGACGTTTATCAATCCACCCAGCGGTGCGCCAACGCCACCACCGTACAACGTAGAGGAGGGGCCCTTTAACACTTCTATTCTTTCCGTCCCGATCAGGCTGGTCGGGTCCGCACTTGCTGTCGTACCAAATGCTGGCAAACCATCGAAATAAATATCGGCAGGGAACCCTCGAATGACAGGCGTGGTAAACAGCACTTCCTGCGATTTGGTTGCGGTGACCCCCGAGACGTTGACCAGGGTATCGGCAAGTGTACGACGATCCTGTTCATCGATCAGGGAGCGCGGAATCACCTGGATAGACTGAGCAATTTCAATCAAGGGCGTCTCGGTTTTTGTGGCTGACATAGCACTTTGCGTCGCGTAACCGGTTTGCAACGCTGAGACTTCTATGGGATCCAAGGTTACCGCAGCCACGTTTGGTGGGGTTGCGTCAGTGGGGGAACTTGCGGCGCCATTCGCCTTTGCGCCCACGATTGATGCGCTACCGAGTTGGGCATGCCCGATCGAATATGCGCACACCAGAGCCGCCAATAACATTCGATTTGGATGCGTGTTCTTTCTGGCATCAAGGGGGTAGGAATGCTTTTTCATAAGGTGTAATAGCCCAAATTTATGTTGCGTGCTGAGCGACGGGGTTTATTGGTAGCGAACATTGCCACAGTCAGATCGACATCTAGGAAACGAATAAGCCCACAATAACCAGGGCAGCCCTTCCAGCAAGGCGAATTTCCGAACCAACCACATATCACAAGCGTCTGTAATTTACAGATTGAGAAAACTGATCGATTTGGAACGCGGACAAGATGGACATATGGTACTGAGCTGCATCTGTCGGCAAAATGGCAGGTTGATGACATATTTGTCATCAACCGCCTGGCAATGAGGTGAGATGATTTTTTGCCCAGCCCAATGGAGGCATTGGTTACTGTTCGGGCGATGGAAGATGATTCTGAATCGGCGCTCACCTGAAAAAGTGGCTGGCTGAATCAGTTTATGGAGTGGATCTGGCGCGCAACTCAACGAATCTCTTGCGTTGCCAATTTAGAAAAATGGCGGCCGACAGTCTCACGTGCTTCGTAAAAGCCAATCAAATTGCGGACCCAGCCGAGCAACGAAATATTGGCAGCACTGTAGTTAGGTGCCTGGCCGGGGAGCGATGACGTCAAAGAAATATTGGACGAGGGTAAGGGCTGTTGTATCTTCTGTCATAAGCGCCCGTAACGCTTCAAAAACCTGTCAAGTTCGTCCTTTATTTTCCACAAGGGCCACGAGCTGGTCGATTGTGGCGCCCCAGCCCTCGTGAAACCCCATCTCTTCATGCTTGCTGCTGTCAGCTGCATTCTTGTGCAGTACACGCGCCGAATACCGGGTGCCCTGTCCTTCTGCTTCGAATGTAATGATCGCTGTCAGCGCGAGCCAGGGTTCTATTGGTTGCCAACCTTCTGCGAGTACCGTGGTGAAGACAAGGCGTTTTTCAGGAACGATGTCCAGAAAACAACCCTCCAGATGCGGCTTGAATTCATTATTGCCTTCTCGCATCCATGTTTCAAAGCCACCACCGGGTCGCAAGTCCAGTTTTATTACTTTGCACTCTATGGGAGCGGGGATCCACCATTTTTCCAGATTTTCGGTTGTGCTCCATGCTTCCCATACGCGGCAAGGGGGCACGTTGATAAAGCGGGAGATGGCGAGTTCGGACTTTTCATTTGTCATTTACGTTGCCTTGTGTGGTGTGTATTGCGATTGTGGCGCTGCCGCGTTTTCACGGGCCCCAGAGTTAAGTTGTTTCTAACAGACTTTCAGCAGCAACCGGGGTTAGAAGCCCGTTTGGCGAGTGTAATACCGGTAGCGCTTAATGTCTGAGGTTTTAAGGGAGGGTGGTATTCCGACATGCATGGGTTTGGTGCTTACGCCGCCGTCACTTCCAGTCCCCGTTGCACTGCCGGACGAGCAAGGCCACGGTCAAGCCACGCTTGGACATGAGTAAAACGGTCGAAGCCAACAATCTCGCGCGCTTCGTAAAAGCCGATAAGATTGCGCACCCAGCCCAGCAGCGAAATATCGGCGATGCTGTATTCTGTACCCATCACCCAGTCTCGTCCCGAGAGTTGCTTGTCCAGAACACCCAGCAATCGTGCCGATTCGGTGACATAGCGTTCAAGCGGACGTTTGTCCTCATAGGCCTTGCCGGCGAATTTGTTGAAAAAACCAAGCTGGCCGAACATCGGCCCGACTCCGCCCATCTGCCACATCAGCCACTGGATCGTTTCGTAACGGGTGCTGGGGTCAGCAGAGATGAACTGTTCCGTCTTGTCGGCAAGATAGAGCAGGATCGCGCCAGATTCGAAAAGCGCAAGCGGCTTGCCGCCGGGCCCGCTGGGATCGTAGATGGCGGGAATCTTGCCATTGGGGTTAAGTGCGAGAAAGGCCGGATCGTGGCTTTCGTTCGCCGAGATGTCGATCCGGTGCGGCTCATAGGCCAGACCCGTTTCTTCAAGCATGATGCCGACCTTCACGCCATTGGGTGTTGGAGCGGAAAAAAGTTGCAGACGATCGGGATGCTGCGCCGGCCAGCGCGTGAAAATGGGATGTTTGGGTGTCATTTTTTTCCTTTGGTTGATTTCATCTGTAATCTTAAATCAAATGAGTTTTTTTTGTCATTAGGACAGCCTGTGGGGCAGATGGTTTTGCAGGCCTGGGGCGCAGACACTCGCGAGACCTGTTTCCCTTCCTGCCGCCGCACCAAGGCCCGTTGCCTGCTTTGCCTGCATGGTGAGAGAACGAACCGTGTGCCAGACCCACCGGACGGGCGATATGTGCAAGTTTATCGTGTTCTGTGGTGGGATCGCTCGGTTCCCATTGCACACTGCCGCCGCTGATGCCTTCCAAGTGTTCTTTACAAGGGGCGGGCGTGGGATATCCAGTTAACTTCAACAAGGGTTCGTCATCTGCTCCTGTTTGGCTAAATTGCCGCGGGCAACGCGTTCGCACCCATAATGGGGCCCATTTCCGACCCTCTGCTGCTACAATTGCACCTTCCTTTCCGCCGTTTCCGCCGTCTTGCCATCAGGCAAGCTGCCCGTCCGGCTCATCGCCCCGTCATCCTTGATCAAATCCCGGTCAGTCTCGGCTGGGGTTTTTGTTCCCGAAAATGAAGACCTACCCTCAATGATTATTCTCAAGAACGTGACCTTGCGTCGCGGCAGCAAAGTATTGCTCGACAAAACTTCCGTCACACTCAATCCCGGAGAAAAGGTGGGTCTGGTCGGCCGTAACGGCGCGGGCAAGTCTTCATTATTCGCAGTGCTCAATGGCACGCTCCACGAGGATGGCGGCGAGTTTTCCATTCCATCACAGTGGCGTATGTCGCAAGTGGCGCAGGATATGCCGGAAACCGAGCAGAGCGCAACAGACTTTGTGGTGGAGGGCGACACGATTCTGCTGGCTGCGCAAAACGAAGTTGCGGCATCCGAAGCCAGTGATGATGGCATGCGCATGGCGCACGCCTATATGGCCTTGCACGACGCAGGTGCCCACGATGCTGCTGCCCGTGCGCAGGCGCTTATTCTGGGACTAGGCTTTAGCGTGGCCGAACTTGATCGACCGGTAAACAGTTTTTCGGGTGGCTGGCGCATGCGTCTGCAGTTGGCGCGGGCGCTTATGTGTCCGTCGGACCTGCTGTTGCTTGATGAACCGACCAATCACCTGGATCTGGACGCCCTGGTGTGGCTGGAAGCCTGGCTCAAAAACTATGCCGGCACGATGGTGGTGATCAGCCATGACCGTGAGTTCCTGGATGCGATCACCAACGTGACGCTGCATATCGACAATGGCACGCTGGTGCGCTACGGCGGCAATTACAGCAAGTTTGAAGACATGCGTGCCGAACAAATGTTGCTGCAACAGGCGGCGCACGCCAAGCAACAGGAAAAGGTTGCGCATCTGCAAAAATTCATTGACCGCTTCAAGGCGAAAGCCAGCAAGGCCAAGCAGGCGCAAAGCCGCGTCAAGGCACTGGAGCGCATGGAAAAAATTGCACCCATGCTGGCCGACGCCGAGTTCCAGTTCGAATTCAAGGAACCGCTTAGCATGCCCAACCCCATGCTGTCTATGACCGATGCCAGCTTTGGCTATCCGCCGCCCGAGGATGCACCGGCCGATGCCAAGCCGACCGTCATTGTGCAAAACATCAACCGCTCTGTCCTGGCGGGGCAGCGCATCGGCATTCTTGGCGCCAATGGACAGGGCAAATCTACATTCGTAAAAACCATTGCCGGCGCATTGACGGCGATCGCCGGCGAGATTATTCCTGGCAAAGGCCTGAATATCGGCTACTTTTCGCAGCAGGAACTGGATGTCTTACGGCCTGCCGACACCCCGCTGGAACACATGATCCGACTGGTGCGCGACACGCCGGCCAGCATGCGCCCCAGCGCCATGGATTGTCGGGAACAGGGGCTGCGTAATTTCCTGGGCACCTTTAATTTCAGTGGTGATATGGTCAAGCAGTCTGTCGGCAGCATGAGCGGCGGTGAAAAAGCGCGCCTGGTGTTGTGCATGATTGTCTGGCAGCGTCCGAATTTTCTGCTGCTGGATGAACCGACCAACCACCTGGATCTGGCCACACGTGAGGCCCTGAGCGTTGCACTGAACGAGTTCGAGGGTTCGGCAATGCTGGTCAGCCACGACCGCGCGCTGCTGCGTTCGGTCTGCGACGAGTTCTGGCTGGTGTCGCGCGGTGGCATGACAGACTTTGACGGCGATCTGGACGACTACCAGGTTTATCTACTGGAAGAGGCCAAGCGTCAGCGGGAGGCAGCAAGCTCGCGCAATGCGAGCTGATGCCAATCGGAGTTTGCTCAAAAAACGGGTCAGCCAGCCGCTGATGCAGAAATAATTCCATTTTCTATTGTCACCATTTCAACTGGTACAGCGCGCCGTGTACTGGCAGCACGTCCGGTCGATCTCAATCGACGCGGGCGCCCGAAATTTTCACGGCCTGAGCCCATTGATCAGCTTCCGACTTCACATAGTCGCCGAATTGCTGCGCGCTTAAGTCCATTATCTGGCCTCCCATATCTTCTATGCGCTTCACAAAGGTTGCTTCAGAGGCCACCTTTGCCGAAGCTGCGTGCAACTTCTGTTGGATATCGGATTTGAGGCCGGCTGGGCCGAATATACCGAACCAGGTTGCGGCATTGAAATCTTTTAACCCAGCTTCAGCCATCGTAGGTACATCCTTGATGGCGTCAATCCGTGTCGGGTTGGCAACGGCAATGGCATGCAGTTTCCCGGATTGGATTTGCGGCAGGGCCGCAGACAAGGTGATGAACGCTGATTGCACTTGTCCTGCAAGCATGTCGGTAATAAGCGGTGCATCCCCACGATAGGGAACGTGCACGAAGTTGGCCCCGGTCTTGTTCTGAAACATCGCTTGCGCCAGATGCTGCGGCGAGCCATTGCCAGGCGAGCCTACCGTAATCCCGTTCTTGCTGCTTTTGGCCTTACTAATGTACTCGCTCAGAGACTGCACTTTGTAATTGGGGCTCGTTACAAGCACGATAGGGATTCTGGCAATCAAATGGATGGGCGTGAAATCCTTTACCGGGTCATAGTTCAGCTTGCTGTATAAGCTTGCGCTGATGGTATGAGCTGCAGTGGTTGTATAAAGGGTGTAACCGTCCGCATGAGCGCGGGCGACGCCACTGGCAGCCAGGGTTGTTCCAGCGCCTGGCCGGTTCACTGCAACCACCGGCTGCCCAAGCTCTTCGGGCAATTTACTGATGACCATGCGAGCAATGACATCTGTTGCTCCGCCTGCGGCATAGGGAATGACCATTTCAATTGGCTTATTGGGATAGTCGCTCGCATATGTAGCAGGGGATACGGCCAAAATCGATAGGCTGGTTGCCCTTAGTAAGGTTTTAAAGTTCATCCTGTCTCTCCTATGTTATGTCAACACAAACCTGGTTAATAAGGGTTGCGTTTGAAATGTGCAAACATCATAATGATAAAATAGAACTAGCGTTCTGTTTTATCATTATGATGATTAGATAAATTATTTGCAAGTAATGAATAAAGGACGAAGTTGAGCGTTGATCCTTGACAAGCACGTATCACTGATAAGATAATAAAATAGAATGATCGTTCTGTTAAACGGAACGTTTTTTAAAACAATGGAGTGAGTTGATGGCACAGCAGACGGATTTAACCCTCAAAGCCTTTCTGATAAATGGCCAATGGGTTTCCCACGAGCAGGATTTTTTTGAATCAGTCAATCCTGCTACAGGCCAGGTGAACTACCGGCTGTCAATGGCAAATAAAGCGGACGTCGATCTGGCTGTACATACTGCAATGCTTGCCGTGCAGCAGCCCTCCTGGCGCGATATGCTGCCGCACGTAAGAGCCCAAATACTTAATCGACTGGCCGCACTGATCACTGAACGTGCGGAGGACTTTGCGCGCTTGCAGATGCTGGAGAATGGCAAAGTCTGGACAGAATGCAAGAACCAGGCCACGAGTGCAGCCGCCACGTTTCGTTATTATGCTGGGGTATGCGAGACGGTCGGTGCCGAAGTGACGCCCTCGCGTGGCAACTATCTATCCATGGTCACTTATGAACCTTATGGTGTCGTGGCTGCAATTACGCCATGGAATTCGCCGCTGACGATGGAGGCGCAAAAAGTGGCGCCCGCATTGGCTGCAGGTAACGCAGTTATCCTGAAACCCTCCGAAGTGACGCCGTCGGCCGCCTTGCTGTTGGGAGAGCTGGGTCTGGCCGCAGGACTGCCGCCTGGCATATTGAATGTATTGACCGGGCACGGGGCAATCACGGGCAAGGCGCTGGTGGAACACCCCGGCGTACGCATGGTGTCCTTTACCGGAGGCACTGCCAGCGGGCGTGCCATCGGCATGGTCGCTGCTGATCGGATTATCCCTGTTGCCCTGGAGTTAGGCGGCAAGTCGCCGCATATCGTATTTGATGACGCGAATCTGGAGGCTGCAGTCGAGGGAATCGTCGGCGGTATTTTTGAAGGTAGCGGTCAATCCTGCGTGGCAGGCTCGCGCCTGTTCGTCCAGCGTGGTGTATATGACAAGCTGCTGCAGATACTCATTGAGCGGACTAAACGCATCAAGGTTGGTTTTCCAGAAGACGAAAGCGTTCAAATGGGTCCACTGGCCACATTTGCTCACCGGGCGCGCATCGAACAAATGGTCAATAGCGCACGCGAAGAAGGAGGCAATATCGTTATTGGCGGCAAGCGCCCAGAACAACCTGAGTTAGAGCAAGGGGCTTTCTATCTGCCTACGATCATTACCGGACTGAACAATCAGAACACATGTGTGCGTGAAGAAATCTTTGGGCCTGTGCTATGTGTACTTCCGTTTGAAGATGAAGATGACCTGATTAAGCAAGCGAATGACAGTATGTATGGCCTGGCATCGGGTATATGGACGTCCAACTATCAGCGTGCTTGGCAGGTGGCACGTTCATTGGAAACAGGCTTGGTCTGGATCAATACCTACAAGCAGCTCTCTATTTCAACGCCGTTTGGTGGGTTCAAAAACAGTGGCATCGGCCGCGAAAAAGGCATAAACGGCGTGCGCATCTATCAGCAAAGCAAAGGGATCTATTGGAGTATGGATCCACGCAATTTGCCCTGAACACCATCCAAAAATATTGACAATTGCAATAAAGAAGGAACACCATGTCTACATTAAATACCATTGGCTTCATTGGAGTTGGAGTAATGGGAGAGCCAATTTGCCGCCATCTGGCGCAAAAATCGGGCCGTCCCGTGCTGGCAAACGACCGTGACGAAGCACCGTTGGAACGACTGGCCCAATTTGGCGTGCGCAAAGCATCGGTAGCAAATATTGCCGCTGCTGCAGATATTATTTTCATGTCATTGCCCTCGGGTGAGATTGTCCGCGATGTTGTCGAAGGCCAAGCCGGCAGCGGATTGCTCAGTTTGTGCCATCCTGATCAAGTGGTGGTTGACTTGAGCACCTCGCCAGTACCGTTAACACGCGAGCTGGCAGACAAGTTTGCTCAACGAAAGATCCATTTTGCCGATGCGCCTGTGATGCGCACGCGAGCCGCCGCCGAGGCAGGATCGCTGGCGGTACCCGTCGGCGCTGAAAGTGCGCTATTTGAGCGTATCCGGCCATTGCTCGGCATGTTTGCGACCGATATTACCTATGGCGGTGGCGTTGGTGCGGGACAGGTCATCAAGATCCTGAACAATATGGTTTTGTACGAAACCGTGCAGGCGCTGGCTGAAGCCCGGGCTATCGGTGCCCGCGCCGGTGTAGATCCCGAGACGCTATTTAATGCCATGTCCACAGGCTCCGCCGATAGCTTTGCGTTACGCAACCATGGGATGAAATCTATCGTGCCACAAGTGTTCCCTGAGCGCGCTTTTCCAGTGACGTACGCGCGCAAGGACCTGCAATATGCTGTCGCCCTGGCTGACTCTGTGAGCGTCGACGCAAGCGGCGCCAGGAATGTGATTGCCAGTTTTGATGCTGCGATCGCGCAGGGCCATGGCGACAAGTATGCGCCAGCGATCAGCCTTGTACTGGAAAAGAACTGATTATTTCCAATGAGATAGAACAGATAGCATTGCTGCTTGCGGCTTAGCGTCGGGTCGTTCTGTTATGGCATAATACTCTACTCACCATTGGGGTATACGGTTAGATAGATTATGGATGCTAATCAATCATCAGAAAACGGAGTTGCTGCCGTCGATCGTGCAATCGCTATCTTGCAGGCGATGTCTACGCAAGCGACGCCGATGGCTCTGGCAGACCTTGCACGCAGTACCGGTTTATACAAAAGCACGTTGCTGCGCCTGATCGCATCACTTGAAAAAGCCTCGCTCGTTGCCAGACGTGCCGATGGCAGTTATGTGCTTGGCCCTTATGCTTATCAACTGGGCCGGGCATATGAGGCTACCCATCATCTTGTTGAAGTTCTCCGGCCCATTTTGGCCGCACTGGTCGCGCAAGACACAGAGAGCGCGTCGTTCCATGTGTATGACAGCAGCAGTACCCGGCTTTGTCTTTTGCGAATCGACTCTCATCATTCGACGCTGGATCGTATTGATACGGGCGACTTGCTCCCACTGGATCGTGGCGCAGCCGGCAAACTGATTACGCGATTTCGCAGTACCGGCGTGGCACCAAAGCTGTCCAATGTCACTGCAGTGTCTTTGGGTGAGCGCGATGCAAATTGTGCAGCAGTGGCGGTCGCCGTGTTTGGTCCGGGCAATCAAATTGTTGGTGCCATATCACTGTCGGGCCCGAAAGAGCGTTTCACGAACAAGGCAATCAGCAAAATGACCAAGCAGGCGCTTGTTGCTGCTGCGCAAGCCACGCAATTGCTGGGCGGACATTGGCCTAAATCCTGAGGACAGTGCGTCACACTGCTTTGTGAATGGCATAAGCCTTGCGGCTTATGCCATTGCGATCGCTGCGATTTCCACTTTTATTTTCGAATCTGCCAGTCGGGCTTCCGAGCAAACGCGTGCTGGCGGGCAAGTTGGGTCTATCCACTTGTCGTAAACGATGTTGAAAGCGTCAAAATCGATAATCGCGGCCAGGTAAACGTCTACTTTAAACTTCGAATCCTGCAATTTCACAATTGATGTAAAAAGCCATTAAAATCATGCTAGCCATTTTCGCTTAATATGAAATGCCTGGTAAGTGCTGGCTTTCACAACAAAAGCGATGGATTGCGTTCCTGGCAATAATGATATTGCGTCATTATTGATGTCCTGTTTCAGGTTTCTACCACTACACGTGTACTTCAATAAAGGTTGTTTTGATGAAAGCCCGCGTCACTATTCGCGATGTTGCCAGGGAAGCAGACGTTTCGCTGGGTACTGCCTCCAGAGCTATAAATCGAAGCGGGCGGGTCAGCGAAAAGGCCATTATTGCTGTAGAGAAAGCGGCGCGCAAACTTGGCTATGAACCCGATGCGGTTGCTCGCAGCATGCGTACACGCTCCACTCGTGTAGTTGGTATTCTGGTTTCGGATCTGGCCAATCCGCTCTATGCCGCCATGATTACTGCTGCTGAGACAACCTTTCAGGCAGCGGGCTATTCTCTTTTGGTGGCCAGCACGCATAACGAAACAAAAAGGGAAAAAGCACTCATTGATTTGTTTCGGGCGCGTCGCGTTGATGGCCTGATACTAGGGCCGTGCCAGACCGAATCCATGGAGGTCATTAACCGGCTTATGTCCGACATGCCAGTGGTGGCGCTCGATCGGGATTTCGGCGAGTCGGCCACGGGAGTCCAGGTCGATCACTATAACGGTGCACTCCAGGCGACTCGTTACCTGTTGGATTTGGGGCATAGAAATATTGCCCTGATGACGCCGGGCAGCGATCTGAGGCCAGGTCGCGAACGTATCACAGGTTTCTCTGAAGCCTTTAAAGAACGTGGGCTTGAGCCTCCCTCGCAACTGATCCGATCAGCAAAATCCTCTATGGAGTTTGCCTTCAGTGACGCGCTGTCGCTGCTCTCGAGTAAAGACCGACCGACCGCATTTCTCTGCTTGGGAACGCGAATTCTCGCCGGGGTACTTCAGGCATTGCGTCATAGCGGGCACCGGGTTCCTCATGAGACAAGTGTGATCAGCATTGGTGATACAGATTTATCACAATTGTTTACCCCGTCCATTACCGCACTGAACTGGGATCTGAATATTGTGGGTACTGTAGCCGCGCAGTTATTGCTCAAGCAACTTGACCGGGATACCAAAAGCGAGCCTGAGCGGATCGTTATCACTACACGCCTTATGCCGCGTGAATCTTGCGGTCCTGTCCAGGTGCCCGGTCGAGGTTGAAAAGTCGTCACCTGCCGGTCTGCTTGCGCAGCCCAGGTGCAGCGCTTCGGAATCTATGCCCGTGCACGGCGGTGATGTTTGCACACACACCGGCCTTGATGATTCAACTGATTATTGAGCGGATGGGCATCTTCATAAAATACGCTAAGGGTAATGCCGGCGCCATGCTGCCGTTTTTTTTATTTCTAAAAGGAAACGATTCCATAATATTGAAAAAAATTCCTATATCTAGTGGTAATCCCGGTTCATTTACTTGTTTTTACTCTGTTATTCTGCCCACTTATTCAATGTTTATCAGTGTGTTTGACATATTTCGATATGACAAAATTGCATCTGCCGAAGAAACGATATAAAATGTAAACGTTTCCATTTCTAGATCAAATCAGCAGTAAAACCAGAACACAGCCATTACCAATTATTCAGCCCGTCATCTGTGGAATGCTTCCCACTTGGCGGCGCATCAATATGAATGAAGACACTGGCTGCATAATAATTTTTAAGTGTTGAGACAATAGGAGAGACAAGTGAAACTTTTTCCATATGCATTCTGCTTGGCGGCATTAATGGCTACTGCATCGGCTCAGGCTGACACATACCCTGACCGCCCCATACGCATGCTATTGCCATTCTCGGCAGGAGGAGGCGGCGACATACTCGGCCGTATCATTGCCGAGCAATTTGCATCACAACTTGGAACGCCGGTGGTGGTGGAAAACAAGCCTGGCGCCGGAGGGACGATTGGTATCGCGGATGTCGCCAGAGCAAAGCCTGATGGCTATACCATTACGATCGGCGGGATGACCACTCATGTCCTGTCTCCGCATGTTTACACCAAGATTGCCTATGATCCAGTCAAAGACTTCACGTCCCTGGGTGTGATTGGTTCGTCTTCGATTGTGATGATTGCGAATAAGGATTTTCCGGCAAGCAATCTTGCTGATGTCAAATCACTGAACGATTCTCGCAAGGAATCCTTGCAGTACGCCAGCTGGGGGCGAGGTTCCACTGGCCATTTTTGCGGTGAAGTGCTGGCTCAGAAAATGGGAATCAAGCTGGCGCATGTGCCATACAAGGGCACGGCGCAACTGGTGAACGACATTCTGGGTGGTCACATCTCCGTTGGATTTGTCGATATGGTTACAGCGACGCCCTATGTACAAGGCGGCAAGGTCAAAGCCCTCGCGGTCTGTACTCAGCGCTCTCCCAGCTTGCCGGATGTTGCCAGTTACAAGGAACAGGGGGTGGACTTTGACCGTGAATTGAACTGGGCAATGTATGTGCCAGCCGGTACGCCTGAGCCAATTGTGGATAAGTTGTCAAAAACGCTCGAACAAACACTTGCACAGCCAGCTATCCAGAAGAAACTGCTCGGCCTGGGTATTACCGCCAAATACGTTCCGGGTGCAGATCACACCAGGGCGATGGTTGCTGATGCGAAGGTATGGGAAGATATCGCCAAGCAAGCCGGTATTGAAGCGCAATAGCAAAAATTATCCGGTCCCGTCAATGTGTGATGGTGAGACCGGACAATATATTTAGTGGCCGAACGCTTTCTCTATGCCAGCGTGACCTTTAGTGCCGCTTTAGCGCAGCAGCTTCCAGCCGCCATCCACGACAAACTCGGCACCTGTTATATATCTGGCCTCGTCGGAGGCCAGATAGTAAATAAGACTGGCTACATCTTCGGGGGCGCCTTTTGCTCCCATGGGCGTACGGTCAGCTGTGGTGGGTATATTCTGTGTGTTGTTTATCCTGGCCCGTGCGGATTTTTGCGTCAGGATATCATCCAGCATTTTCGTTTCGATGCGCCCCGGGTGTACGGAATTGCATCTGATGGGAATGTTACCCATGCTGGCAAACAACGCTACGGACTTGGTCAGTTGCGTGACGGCTCCTTTACTGGCACCGTAGGCGACGCTTTGCGTTGTTGGATAGTACGCGCCCACCGAGGACAGATTTACAATGGCTCCACTGCCTTGTTTTCGCATCAGCTTGACGGCTTCGCGACAGCCGAGGAAGGTCCCGTCCAGATTGACCGCCAGCACACGATGCCACTCGTCAAGCGTAGTGCTCTCGAGTGAGCCGTTCAACACATCGCCTACAATTCCGGCTGCGTTGACCAGCACATCCAGAGATGTGAAAGATGTCTCTATTTTCTGAAACAGAGAAAGCCATTGTGATTCCGAGGTTACGTCCAGGCAATGGAAATGGAGCTGAGTTGACGGGACAAAGTTCGCTGGTTCCTGCCTATCCGCGATAATGACTGTGGCGCCTTCAGATACAAATTTTTTGCACGTCGCAGCGCCAATGCCGTTGCTGCCTCCGGTAATCAATACCACCTTATCTTTTGTCGCTTTCACAATTATCTCTACTTATATAGTTTGAAGGGTTAGTCGATTCGAATAACGGATTCTTCTCCGTCCCAATTTGTATGCGCTTCGGCGATCTTTGCAAAGTATTCACCCTTGCCTCCGGTCATTTCGGACAGCTCAATAACGTTACCCGGCATGTCCGGGTGCAGTAGATATGCAAATCTTCCCCGTCCTTCCCCCATTCTTCCGGCGTGGCCTTCTTGGTATCCTTGGGTAAGTAATTTGTTTCTGTGTTGATCAAAGTGATCAAAGGTCCAGTACGCCACGTGCTGGATACCCTCGGCTCCGGTGCCGAGAAAATCCAAATACAATGACGGTGCGTTGTTGCGTTGCTGGATCAACTCCAGTTGAATGCCACCCGAATTTGCCAGGGCGATAGACAATTCCGGGAGGGCAGATGGCTTGCCGTAATAAGAAAATTCAGTTGTGCCCACCTTTTCTTTGTAGAACCAGGGGCCTACGCCGAGTATCTTGCTCCAGTGCCCCATTGCTTTCTCAATATCTCGTACTACCAGCCCGATTTGCCTTACATCACCCAGTACCTTGGTCATTCCTTGCACTCCTGATTATTTTCAAATAAAATGGAAACGTTTCCTTTATATGAATATAACAAGCATGGCGATAGATTTCAATAGAGTGATTGTCTTTATATAAACATTCGCAATGGTTATTCTGTAATTTATGGAAACGTTTTACTAAACTTCAACTTATACCGCAACTTTTAACGTGACAACCACCGTTTCGGCTTCGATCCACTGTTGGCCGAACGCACTATTTGGAAAATGGAGATGTACATAATGTCGGACTCATCAGTTTTGGACCCTTCAGTATCAGACGCCTTGCAGCAAACCCGTGTCAAGACCGTAATAGATCATATGGCGATGGAGTGTGTGCATGACTGGGATGCTGTGATCGCCACTTTTGAACACCCACGCTATGAAATGCATGGCAGTGGCATGGTCTACGACGGAGAGAAGGACGTGCGCGGCTATTTTGAATCCTCCCGGATTCCCTTTCCTGATCTGACCAATGAAATCATTGCGATAGCCGCAGCCGACGATACTGTACTTGTGGAGTTTTACCTCAAGGGCACTCATCTGGGGGTGTTGACGATCGATGGCCACCATTACGAACCCACTGGCAGAAAAATGCATGTTCGCATGGCCGCGACATTTGAATTTGCGCCTGGATCGGACAAGATTGTTTGCGAGCGACCTTATACATCTCAGGATGCAAAGCTGCGCTCGCTTGGTTTGATTTGACTGAATATTTAAATGCAGTGTGTTTGCGGATAGATTGCAACGCGCCGTGAATCCTGTAAGAGGTTTCTATCCAGATAAGCGGTTGCTACTGGAAGTCTTTGGAAAATACTTATACACACGAGGAGATACACATGTCTTTACCAGAAGTCGTCACAAAGCAGGAGCGTTTACTTACGCTCAACATTAATGAGGGTGTGGAACTGCCTGGGTCTGCTCCGGGTTCAACCATTATTCCTTTGTTCCTTGATCGTGAAAATGGAGTGTGGGTGTTGTATGGAAAGTTCAATCCAGGCACCCAACTGCCTACCCATTTTCATACCGGCGTGGTTCACTTTTACACAACCAAGGGCGAATGGCATTATCTGGAGTATCCCGATGACCCTCAAAAGGCCGGCAGCTATCTTTATGAACCGGGCGGTTCAGTTCACACTTTCTGTGTGCCAAAGGAAGCAAAGGAGGCCGCCGAAGGATTCATGGTCGTTTACGGCGCCAATATCAATTTTATAGATGGTGAGTTCATTGGCATTCGCGATGCCGGGGCAATAGAGGAATCTATTCTTGAAACGGCGCGCAAACAGGGGATTCCTATTCCGAAATATATCCGGCCCAAGGGTGGCGCTGAATTTACCGGGTAGTCATTGCCAACGAAAGGCCGGAGATGTCACCGCATGCAGCGACATCTCCGATTTCACCGTTTCTAATGCAAATAATGAGAACCTACTCGAAGCAGCGTGTCGGCAGCGCGGCCACGAGTCAGTGCGCGTGTCAATTGAAATGCCCAATACTTAAAAACCGGAAAAGCAAAGAAAAACGACTGGCCCGCGATTTCATATTGAGCCGCCATTTCTAGCGGGAAAACCCCGATATAAACTGTTTTTTTCTGCTGATAGAATTCGTATTCATTGTCTATCTACATTGCGTTGGTAGACGCCATAAAGAAAATTCACCAATAAAAACCTATAGTTATAGCATCATATTCCTGTTTTTACATAAAGAGGATAAACAATAATGCATAATAGTGAATACGTATTCAATTCAAATGTGGCTGAGGCTTTGTTAAAGCAGCCACTTGGTGCGACGCTGCCCGTTGTTGATCGGGCGCAAGGGGTTTATATCTACGATACGGCGGGCCACAAGTATCTGGATGGCTCTGGGGGCGCCATGACCGTATCGTTGGGGCATGGTGTCCGGTCTGTACTGGATGCCATGCGCGATCAGGCCGAACGGGCATGTTTTGTTTATCGTTCCCAATTCACCAGTACGGCGGCCGAATCTCTGGCCAGCACGTTAACCGAACTGGCGCCGCCAGGAATATCACATGCTTTTTTTGTCAATAGTGGATCAGAAGCCACGGAGCTTGCATTGCGTTCGGCCCAGCAATACTGGAGAGACCAGGGGCGGACTGGTAAGACACATGTTTTGGGACGAGCCATAAGCTACCACGGCATGACGATGGGCGCCCTGTCTATGTCGGGACATCCAACGCGTCGCGCCGATTACAGCAACCTGCTGCACACCTTTGCGGTGGCACCGCCTCCGTATCCTTATCGGTTTCCGTTATCGGGCACCGATGCCGAGGGCCACGGAGCCATGGTCTGGGATCGAATCATTGATCAATACGGTGCAGACAAGGTAGCAGCAATCATTGTTGAGCCCGTGGTGGGTGCGGCAGGTGGTGCCTTGACTCCTCCTATTGGATATCTACGTATCCTGCGTCAGATTTGTGATCGTCATGATGTACTTTTGATTGCAGATGAAGTCATTACGGGTATGGGACGTACGGGCACCTGGTTTGCTTGTGATCATGATGGTATTTCACCGGATATGATAGCCACCGGCAAAGGCATGACATCTGGCTATACGCCAATGGGTGCAGTACTTTTTCACGAGCGCATTATTAGCCTATTCGAAGCGACAGGAAAGACTGTCCCTTTCGGACATACTTTTAGCGCGAATCCTCTTAGCGCTGCGACTTGCCTGGCTGTCGTCAATTACATGCGTGAGAAGGGCGTGTTGGAGAATGTAGCTTTGCGCAGCAAGCAACTGGAGGCTGGCCTAGGTAGATTGGCGAGACGTTTTCCATGGATGGCTGATATACGTGGCCGGGGTCTGTTATGGGGCTTTGAATTTGTGACAGATCCTAAAACCCGAACGCCACCAGACGCGGCGCTGAACGCTAACTTGCGATTCACCGAGCACTGCTTTCGCGCCGGGCTGATCGTCTACACAGCGGGTATCGCCCCTCTGAACAATGCGACCTTGTTGGCGCCGCCGTTAGTAATCACTGAAGAAGAAATGGACGACTTGCTTGCTCGCCTGGAAACGGGAATGAGCAGTTTTGCCGAGGAAATGGGGTTTACAGGCTGAGCATTTCCTGCAATATGGGCACCAACGATAGGAACACTGATGAAAGTTTAACCGAAGGTCCCCGCATCTTAGTTAACGCAGTTTCACGCTGAGCGCAGTGCTCGTAATTTGAAAGGGAACATCATGATTTCAGGCAAAAAAATGGACCGTCGCACCGTACTAAAAGCTGGCGTTGCTGCGCTGGGTTCGTCTCTATCGGGTATATCGTGGGGGCAAAGCGCCAACAATACTCTTACGATGGGTGTCATCTCGCAACAGACAGGTACATTCGCGTATGCGGGTGAATTGGTGCTCAAAGGCGCGCAGTTGGCCATTGAGGAGAGACAAGGCAGCATCCTTGGCAATAAAATCAATCTGGTGGTACGCGATGACGAAGGAAAACCTGCAGTTGGCGTACGCCGACTGACCGAAGCCATCTCATCGAATCAACTTCGTTACTTCATCGGGAACTTTTCCAGTGCGGTCGGCTTGGCCGAATTAGAAGTAGCTCGCCAGGAAAAAGTGCTGCAGTTTGCGGCCGGAGGCTCTGAGGACTTTACCGGATCGCGCTGTAGTCCGTACACGTTCCAATGGTCCGCACATGCGTATACCGCATTGCGCGCCACGCTGGAATACGTTAGCAAGACCATGCCCGAAAAGAAAAAAATATACACAATTACGGCTGACTACGCATTCGGTCAATCGTTGCTGCATTACACGCAAGTGGCTGCAAAGGAACTGGGCCTGGAGCTTGTCGGCAACGCCAACCACCCATCAGGCGAACGTCAATTTACGCAATATATCACTAAGGCACTGTCGGCGCGCCCTGATATTATCTGCCTGCTAACAGCAGGCGCGGATGCCGTATCAGCGATACGCCAGTTCAATAGCTTCGGTGTAAAAACAGTGCAAATCGTAGGGCCGTGGACATTGGAGGTCGAACAAATGCGAGAACTGTCGCCGGCCATGCGCAGCGGCATGATCCTGGGCCTGAATTATTATCAGGATATTGATACGCCGCTAAACAAATCGTTTGTAGAGCGCTATCTAAAGGTGAATAAAAATGTACCATCGTATGCGGCAGCGTACGGCTACGACGCGATGCGCACCTTGTTCCTGGCCATGGAAAAAGCACAAAGCGTTGATGCAGACTCCGTCCTGAAGACCCTGGAAGGCATGCAGTATGACAGCATCTTCGGTCCAACACGCATTGACGCTCGTACGCATCAAGTTTTACGGCCATATTATGTGGTGCAGTGCAAGGAAGCCAATGCGATGAAGAATGAGTTTGACTTGGCCAGCATCGTGAGCATGGGTGAAAAACCACAGCCGATTGAATTGAATGAATGCAAGAGAACTGCTTGAGCAGTCTCTGGAAACGACACTTGGCGTGCGTGATATGTCGGTTATTTTGAACTGAAGGCCAACTATGATTTCTTTACTAGCCGCACAACTGCTTAATGGATTGGCTATTGGCATGATCTACGCGTTGACCGCGTTTGGGCTATCCATTATCAAGGGGCTGTTGAATGTCCCCAACTTTGCTCATGGCGCATTTTACGCTCTGGGTGCCTATGTGTGCTTTTCCGCGTTGCAGCTTGGTATGCCATTTGCGTTGGCTTTGTTGCTCTCATTTGTGGTGCCAGCATTGCTCGGGGCCGTTGTCGAAAAGCTTGGCGTCGCTCAGTTGATGAACGGATCCTATTTGTACCAATTGCTTTTTTTGTTTGGAATTGCCCTGATCCTTGAACAACTCATTATTATTATCTGGGGCACAGTGGGCTTGAGCGCCATGCCTCCGGAGTGGCTACAGGGCGCGTTTGACCTTGGGTTTACATGGATTCCAAAATATCTTGTGTTCAACGGCATCATGGCGGCGCTGATCATTGCCACCGTTTGGGTTCTGATTGAGCGTACGCGATTAGGGTCGCAGATTCGGGCTGGAATCGACAAACGTGAAATGGCTCAATGCCTGGGTCTGGATGTCTCACGTTTGGTCACTGCTGGATTTGCTCTGGGGTCTGGCCTGGCCGGCATGTCGGGAGGGCTGGTATTGCCCTTGTTAGGTGCGAATTCTACCATGGGAGCAGAAATGCTTTCGATTGCATTTGTCGTACTCGTCATCGGAGGCTTAGGTTCGTTATATGGCGCCCTTGCTGCGGGTATTTTGGTCGGTGTCATCCAAAGTGTTTCGTCGGTTTTTGTGCCGTCGGCAAGTACAGTACTTATCTATGTGGCCATGGTGGCTACCTTGATGATTCGTCCCCAGGGACTTTTTGGGGAACGATGATGCAACGTAAGCCTTCTGTTTACCTGATGTCGGCCATTGCGATTTCAATCGCAGTAATTGCGCCACTGTGTCTACCGTTCAACATCGCCACCGAGATTCTGATCTTTGGTATCTTTGCTCTGGCAACCTACCTTTTGCTAAGCGTGGCCGGCTTGTATTCTTTTGGCCAGGCGGCTTTCTTTGGCATTGGCGGCTATGTTGCGGGATACGTGTATATCAACACGGACTTGCCGCTGATTGCAGGCCTGGTGCTGGCGGCAGTAGGCAGCGCACTGATCGCTATGGTTGTTGGCATGATGAGTATCAAGCGTACCGGAATCTATTTTATGATGCTGACATTTGCGTTTAATCAAATGATCTATTACCTGGCTTATAGTTGGCACAGCGTGACTGGTGGCGAAGACGGACTGGGGGGTATACGCAGGCCCGATCTAACGATTCCGGGCCTGGGAACGATAGATTTTTCCAGCCATTTGAATTTTTACATACTAACTGCTGTAGTGTTTGTTGCCATATTCGCATGTTTGTACCAGCTGATACGCAGCCCGCTGGGTCTTGTATTGAACGCTGCCAGGCAAAACCCTCATCGCACTGCGTCCCTGGGGTTTTCTGTATACCGCGCCCAATTGCTGGCATTCGTTATAGCAGGTGCGGCGTCTGGTGTTGCAGGCGCGTTGTTTGCAATGTTGTACCGTATCATGCCGATCGATGCTATTTCCTGGACCAGTTCAGGTACGGCGGTTTTCATGGTCGTCATCGGTGGCATGTCGTCGATCTTTGGTCCGGTGATTGGCGCGGCCATTTTCATCTGGCTGCAAGGGTTCTTCAGTCTTATCTGGGCGCGATGGCCATTGCTGTTCGGTGTTTTTATCATTCTGGTGGTGCTGTTTCTGAAGGGCGGAGCCATAGAATTGTTCGACCGTATGCGCAGGCTGGTTGAAGCTCGCTTTCAAAGGAGTGTGCGATGAATTCAGTCACGAATGCAGCACAGTATGCTTTCGAAGCTCGTCGCGTTACCAAGAAATTCGGAACGAGCATGATCATTGACGATTTATCGATTGGGTTTGAACATGGCATGTTACACAGCATTCTGGGGCCTAACGGGGCGGGAAAAACCACGCTATTTAATCTTCTGACCCGCGATTTGCCGGTTACGAGCGGGGACATCTTACTGAAAGGTACTTGCGTTACCAAGCTAAAGCCGCATCAGATTGCACGGCTCGGTGTTGGGCGCTCCTATCAGATTTCTAGCGTATACCTGGACTTGACCTTTCTTGAGAATGTTTGGCTCGCTGCGTATCGTGCTACGCATGGCGGGTATCTGGGATGGTGGCGCAATGTGGAAAATTACCGCGACCTGCGAACTCAGGCTTGTGCGCTGTTGGAGACATTAGGCCTGGAGCAGTACGAACAGCGATTGGCCAAGTCAGTGTCGTACGGAGATCAACGCCTGCTGGAGATTGCAGTGACTTTAGCGACCCGGCCGGAAATATTGCTGCTTGACGAGCCCACAGCGGGGTTGTCGCAGCGAGAAACCGAGCGCGTCAAGACTTTCATTGCGTCAATCAAGTCTGAATACACCATCATAATGATTGAGCATAAGATGAATGTGGTCATGGAAATTTCCGACCGTATTCACGTAATGAACCGGGGGGCGCTGATTGCAGCCGGAACGTCAGAGGAAATTTCCAAAAACCAGGCAGTACATGCCGCATATTTTGGATTGTAAAATGCTACTACAGGTTAATTCTATCAATACGTTCTATGGCGCAAGTCAGGCGATTCACGACGTTTCCTTTGACGTTGCCAGCCGAGAGGTTGTCGCCTTGCTGGGTCGTAATGGTGCTGGAAAGACGACCACCATGCGTTCGATAATGGGTTTGAATCATGTCGCGCAGGGAACAATTACATTCGACGGGAGCGATATCTCTCGTCGACCACCACATATGATAGCCCAGCTGGGCATCACACTGGTTCCCGAAAGAAGAGATCCCTTTGTGCTGTTGACGGTTCAGGAAAACATCATGCTGGGCTACCGGGCGGGTTCACCGTACACGTTGGACCGCTTGATGAATATGTTTCCGCTATTGAAAGAGCTATTGAAGAAGAAAGGCGGTGAGCTTTCTGGCGGACAACAGCAAATGATGGTCATGGCGCGCGGATTGGCCATGGGGCCACGCCTGTTGTTACTGGATGAGCCCTCGCAGGGGCTGGCTCCCATCATGGTAAAAGCTGTGGCAAACGCATTGAATCAGTTAAAAGGTGAAGACTTAACCATATTGTTAGTCGAGCAGAACCTGAACATGGCGCTGGAGATCGCCGATCGCGTAGTGGTAATGGAAAACGGTACAGTAGCTGATACCTTTACCAGTGCCGAAGGCCGCAGGAATACAGGTCGGCTTGAAAAATATCTTGCAGTGCATTGAGCGCTGCGTATCGCAACCAAACCCTTGGAATGATATGAACAAACCTGCTGCCCATCCTCCTATTCTGGGGTACGTTTCCCCGCTTAGCGCCCAGCCTGAGCAGAACTTGTCGTTTTGCATCAGCTCTGCGGGAAACCAACCTTTCTCGGCACGAGTTGTTCGCATTCATTGCGCAGATCCGAATCCTCAAGGGCCCGGGATGCAATTGGAATCGGTCGATTTTCCACTGGAAACGAGCTACCCAGGAAATGAACAGCATGTATATCCAGGGTCATGTGCGCTCGTTCAGATGTCCGAATTATCGTCGATACAGAACATACACAATTATATCGAGTTACGATTACTGATTAAGCCGACTTTTATTAAAGAAGGATTGCAGGTCCTGGCGAGTTTGCAGAACGCGATGGCAACAAATGGTATTGCGCTTGCTTTGGATCAGGGCGAATTGGTGGTTTTAGAATATCAGGAGAATGGCGCGGAGCCCGTAGCATTACGTACGGGCTTGCCTGTTGTGCAAGATCGATGGCAGTCAGTGTCGTTAAATGTCGCAGTAGCCCAACAGACCGTTACGGTAAGCATAGGGCCCACGCCCACATGTGTCCCGGGAGTAGTGTCGATAACGGAACACCGAAATACGCTTTTGGCGGTTGACAACTTTAGTTGGAATTTACTCACCCATTTATGCCTGGGGGCGCTATGGAAAGGGCATCCGGAACGGGGCTATGATGGCCTGATCGAGAAGCCCTCCTTATATGTGGGCGAACAGGCCACGGATTTGCACGTTTTATTGCAATGGAATCTGGCCCAAGCTATGCTGGAGTCGCTTGTGCCTGGTGTGCAACCGGGAATGCCTGCCCTCAGGTTGATCAATACGCCAGTGCGAGCGGTGCGATCATCGCTATGGTCTGGTGAACACTTGGACTGGAACCATGCGCCGGATGAGTATGCAGCGATGTACTTTCATGCCGATGCGTTGACCGATTGCGATTGGCAGGAAAGTGTCAGCTTAAGGATACCTACGGGAACGAAGTCCGGTGTATATGGGCTTGAAATTACACATCCCGACGGCAGCGATACGATTCCCTTTTATGTGACGCCTGCCCCTTCCGGACCGCGCGCGCGGGTGCTATTTCTGGCTCCTACATTGACATACCAGGCTTATGCCAATCACGCACGTGGCAACTATGCGGGTGAACTATCTGAGCGCATAGCCCGTTGGGGAGCGTATCCACACAATCCTGATGTGGTTACGCAATTTGGGGCGTCGACATATAATCGTCATAGGGATTTGGCTGGTATCAGTCTCTCATCCCGGTTGCGGCCTATGTTGACTATGCGTCCGGGCTACCTTACTTTCTATGACCAGCAAGGATCCGGCCTGCGGCATTTTCCAGCCGATTCGCACCTAACGTATTGGTTGCGCGAAAAGGGAATTGAATATGACGTCATTACTGATGAAGATTTGGACGACCAGGGGCTGAGTGCACTGCGCCCCTATGACGTAGTAATGACCGGATCGCATCCGGAATACCATACGCGCCGCATGATAGAGTCGTTGATTGCATACCGAGAAAGGGGTGGTTATCTCATGTACATGGGGGCCAACGGATTCTACTGGAAGATCGCTCGGCCTGCATCTGCGCCGCATTTGTTAGAAATTCGACGAGCTGAAGGTGGGATACGTGCCTGGGCTAGCGAGCCGGGAGAATACTATCATCAATTGGATGGAGGTTACGGTGGAATGTGGCGCCGTAATGGGATTGCACCCCAGTGCACGGGGGGGGTGGGCTTTGCCGTACAAGGTGGATTCGAAGGAGTCGGGTATCGACGCACAAATGAGTCGTACGATTCAGATGTAGCCTGGCTATTCCAGGGTGTAGACGGCGATATATTTGGTGATTTCGGCCTGTCGGGAGGTGGAGCTGCGGGCTTTGAACTGGATCAGGTTGTGCCGGAACTAGGGTCGCCGCAATACCTGAAGGTCGTAGGCATTTCTGATGGACATGGGCCCAGTTTCAGAATCGTACCGGAAGAAATTCTAACATGGACGTTTACCGCTTCAATACCCCGCCAATATGAAGGCGTGCGTGCGCATATGGCGGTTGGAATTGCCGAGAGCGGAGGAGGATTGTTTGCGGCTGGTTCTATCACTTTTATGGGAAGTTTGGTGCATAATGAATGCAACAACAATGTTTCGCGAATAGTGGAAAATTGCCTGCGTCGATTTCTATCAGCGTAGCTAGCTACTCACGAAACCGGTGGTATGGTAATTTAACTGAAACAGATGAAGAAAAAAGCTCCAACACAAAAAGACGTTGCCAAATTTGCTGGGGTGTCCCAAGCTGCTGTGTCGCGATTTATCTCGGGCAAGGGCGCTATTTCTCCGGAAGTTCGCGAGAAAATCATGAGAGTGGTGAACTTGGTTGATTATCAACCAGATCCTCTGGCACGCGGCTTAAGCAGTGGTAAATTCAATATCATCGCTATTGTCATGGCCAATATTACCAATCCCTGGTATCCAGTGGTGCTGGAGCTGATCACCCGAGAGCTGCATCGGTTGGGGCTGCAGACACTGCTGTTTAACGCGACCCCGCCACAAACCGTGGACGACTTGATGCCATTGGTGCTTCAGTATCGTGTACGCGGCGTGATTATAACCACTGCATCATTAACCTCGTCAGGCGCAGATTTGTGTGTCAAGCAAGGCGTACCGGTGGTTATGTTCAATCGATATGCGCAAACAGGAAACGGGCATTCAGTGTCAACCGATAACATAGGTGGTGGCCGCAAGGCCGCCGACGTGTTGCTAAAGTCTGGCAGTAAGAAATTGGCGTTTCTCGGGGGCATGCCATCGGTGTCCACTAACCGCGATCGACGCACCGGATTTCTGGAGCGCCTGGCAGAATTAGGTATGACCGATATTCCTATACTGGAAAAAGAGTTTACGTATTCCTGGGGCTACGATGCTACGCAGATGTTGCTGGCGCGTCATCCCGACATAGATGCGCTGTTTTGCGCGGATGATGAGATTGCGTCTGGTTGTATCGATGCGCTTCGCTTCGCCTTGGGTAAGCGTGTGCCGGACGATGTGCGTGTTTTCGGTTTTGATGATCACCCCGTCGCCTCTAATGCCGCATACCAAATGACCACAATACGCCAACCCGTGGAAGATATGATCAAGGTGGCTATAGAGCTTCTATTGAGGGACAGTGGCAAAAATGAGCGCCATCTTTTGGCGGGCCAACTGATCTATCGCAATTCAACCCCTGAGAAACGCTAAATAGCCAAAAAATCTCAAATTTTCACTGCCGACATTCAGTGTAATTGGAACGACCACGGTTCTGTTGCCTGAATCATTCATGCTGTTCACACCTATAGCGCGGAATACCCATCAGGCTGTCGCCGTACGTATAGTGTTGGCGCAGATATTTTCTGATGGTTTCTCCGGAACCTTTCGTCTAGCCCTGCCCTCGAAATGTGAGAACGCTGCTCTCGCGCGAGAAATATCTGGAGGATAGGTACAATGGTGTTTCTGGTTGCAGCGACTCAGTAGAATCAGGGCAGTTGCTACTGCTCCGGACTGGCCGATTGACTGGCAATCCCTCAACATCCAGCCAGTCTTTTCATTCAATATGAAACTCGACACATGAACGCCTTCCCTTTCTCAGAAACAGATCCCATTGTCTACGCCGGACCGCCGCCGAAATCGTCCGATGTCGTCATCATCGGCGGCGGCATAATTGGTATAACAACTGCCATTTACCTTGCTCAGCACAATGTGGCGGTGACCGTGCTGGAAAAGGGTCGCGTCGCAGCCGAGCAGTCCTCGCGCAACTGGGGCTGGATTCGAAAGCAGGGCAGGGATGAGGACGAACTGCCCATCATGATTGAGGCGGCCCGGCTATGGCCACAACTAGTGCAGGAATGTGGAGAGGATATCGGGCTTCGGCAAACCGGCGTGACCTATCTGGCCAGCTCTGACAAGGAAATGGCCGAGTTCGACGCGTTCATCAAGATCGCTGCTGCACACGGCATGGATACCCGGATGCTTGGTGCAGGCGATATCTCTGAGCTGATAAAAGGTATGTCGGGCACGTTCAAGGGTGCGATGGTCACGCCTTCGGATATGCGGGCTGAACCTTCGTTGGCTGTTCCGGCCTTGGCCAGACTGGCCCGCCGCAAGGGAGTGACAATTATCGAGAATTGCGCGGCCAGGGCGCTTGAGATGGCTGCGGGCAGCATCGCCGGGGTGTGGAGCGAGCAAGGCTATATCGCGACGTCATCCGTCCTTCTGGCCGGGGGCGCATGGTCGTCGCTCTTTTTGAAAAAACACGGCATTACGATTCCTCAACTGTCGGTCAAGGCAACGGTTGTGGCAACGCAGCCGATGCCGGAGTTCCATGCCGGCGCTGCAGTGGAAAAATACCTTGCCTTTCGACGCAGGCTGGACGGTGGCTATACGCTGGCACCCGCAGGCAGCCACCGGCTCTATCTTGGACCGGATAGTTTGCGGCATGCTGCGAAATATTTACCTGCCTTGAAAGCTGACCCGCTAGGAACCCGTTATGCACTGTGGGCGCCCGCAGGGTATCCAGATGGCTGGACGACTCGCCGCGACTGGACGCCCGAGACGCCCAGCCCTTTTGAAAGCATGCGCGTGCTCAATCCAGCTGCCGATGCGTCGGACCTCCGTTCAATCGAGCGAGGATTCAAGCGGCTTTTTCCTCAGATGGAGAGGGTTCGTTTCCAAAAGAGCTGGGCCGGGATGATTGATCTTATGCCCGATACCGTTCCCATTGTTGATTCGGTGCCTACTCATCCCGGTCTTGTTGTTGCGACAGGGATGAGTGGTCATGGCTTCGGTATCGGGCCGGGCATGGGCCGCATTATTTCAGACATGATCCAGGGCAACGAGGTTGGGCATAATCTGCATCGCTTCCGGTTCTCCCGATTTACCGATGGGAGCCCGATTCGGCTGGGCACGTCACTTTAGTATCTGCTGGAGAAGTAAACATAAACAAACTATGTAGATGTTCAAATTGTGGACCCAGCGTCTGATTCGTCGGAATCACGACCCAGTTGAGCGTAATTTAAGGGGAGTACAGTCGTAGACTTCATTTTTTCCATTGCAAACGAGGAGGTCACGTCAAAAATTTCGATCGTCCTTGTCAGGCGTTGGTAAACTGCATCGTATGTTGCTATATCAGGAACGACAATTTTTAGTAAATAGTCTACGGTGCCATTCATGCGGTAAAAGTCTACAATTTCGGGTATAGCCTGTACTACAGCGCTGAATTTTTCATACCATTCACGATTGTGTTTATTGGTTTTGATGAAAACGAAAACGGTAACGTTCAAATTGAGCAAGTTTGGATTAAGCAGCGCCACTTTACCCATAATATGGCCGCTGGCCTCCAGCCTTTGGATTCTTCGCCAGCAAGGGGTTTGTGAAAGATTCACCCGATCCGCGATTTCGTTAATTGATACTGTTGAATCCTTTTGCAGAATGTCCAAAATAAGCAGATCAGTTTTGTCCAAGATTTTTCCTATTTCGTTTGTCACCAGTCACGGCAATTTAATTATTCTAACCGACCGCGCTGTCATTCTTCGGACAGCAAATAATTGACATGTGTACTGATCCGTTCACTATCAACGCCATATATATGCAGCGAGACGGCAACTTCAGCGCTCTGATTGACCAATTGATGAATATCGGCAAGCCCTGCCGGCGCCGAAACAACATCTCCCACATGACGATCGCTTTGGCCGCACTGTTTTGCGCGTCGCGTTGCGGCGTTCCATTTATAGTGGCGCTCTTTCAGTTGACCTTGTAAAACCTTGTAGGTGCACCAGGTTCTATGGCCATGCACCGGGCTCTGCTGTCCGGGGTGCCAAACCAACAGCATGGCTGAATATCTGCCCAGTTCGTCTGCATAAACCAGATGACGCGAGTATGTGCGGGAAGGCGAGATCAGTGCACTTGCTGGTAACAAAGGCAAAAGCTGTTCCGCTTCGTCTAATAAGAGGGAAATACCATTTAAAAGCCGTTTCTGATTGACCTGCATTACGCCGTCAATATCGACAGACATTCTGTTCAATACGGTTTGAGCGTGAAGAGAGTTAAGCATTTTCGTCCTACATTTATTTTGCCAATGCTATAAATTATAGGAGTATATAACTAGAATTAATTTGCTTATATTTAATGATAATAAGCAATTATTAGAAATATTTTTCTAAAACAGGAGTGCTGGTAACTCGTCTATGAGGATGCTTTGAGGTTGCGGCTACGGAAAAACGGCGCAAAAAAAAGAGTATAAAAAGATGGCAATTGAAATGACAACGAAACCCGCTGTCGCCGCCATTTTGCAGGAAGTGCTGCAGCAGGATGAGGTGGGACTGGCGGCGTTTCTGGAATTGGCACAACAGTATATGGGTCAGTAGCCAGGTTGATTCCCCGCGATTACGTCGCGTCGCCGTCTTCGTATTGAACCAGGATATGCCATTCGGCATGGACCGATGGTCGCGATGCATTCTCTGCATTTACCGTGACTACCCAGGTACAGCGGGCATGCGCAAGCTTTGTTTCGGTCACCTGCGTCAGGGCAAAACTGGCCGATACCCGGGATCCGGCCACAACCGGTGCGGTGAAGCGAATCTTGTCGAAACCGTAATTCAATGCCATCACGGCGCCGGGAAAGGCGATGCAGCTTGTCTGCCAGTAGGTCAGCAGCGACAGTACGAGAAATCCATGTGCAATGGTGTTCTGGTACGGTGAATGCGCCATCGCCCGCGCCGGATCTACATGAATCCATTGGTGATCATGCGTCACCTGCGCAAATCGATTAATCATCTCCTGATCAATGGAAAGCGGTGCTGATGTGATGGCCGGCTGTCCGACAAAGCGGTTAAGCGCGGCAACGCAATCGAATTCCTGTATGGTGCTGGCACGGGCGGGGGTGGTAGTCATGGCAAGAGTAAAGGTAAGCAGAGCGCCGTGAGTGTGCTGCGCAGGTTTTGGTGGGCAGTCAGGCTCTCTGCGGGGGTGGGCGGGTGACGTGTCTTTTCTTGTATATGGGCAGAGCCTGACTACGCCGTGCGCGTCGTTGGCCCGCGCGTTTGATGGTATGCCTGCGCCTTGGCGGTTTCGTGGCGTAACTGGTCGAATCCGGTGGCAGGCACCATTTCGTTCTGACGGTCGGCAATGTCGTCAAGCCGATCCAGTAACACCTCGGCCGAGCGTTCGCTCTCGTTCAGATATATGCCCTGTGTCATAGTGATATTTGCCTGTTCAACGCTGCCAGCGCCGGCCATCAGAATGGTGCGGTTGGGGGCATTCTCTGCGACAAGCGCAACCAGGGCGGGGCTGACCGATGCCGGGGACAGCATGTCCAGGGTTTGCTGCTCCAGCAGCCCCTCCGTCATGGCAGTGGCTGCCGTCGGGGCAAGGCAATTCACATGCACACCATTGCGTTCGCCTTCCTGCGCCAGTGTCTGCATCAGGCCGACCAGCGCCATTTTGGCCGCACCGTAGTTGGCCTGCCCGAAATTACCGTAAAGTCCCGAAGAAGAAGTCGTCATCACGATACGGCCATAGTTCTGATCGCGCATCCTGTTCCACACGGCATGGGTGCAATGTACCGATCCCATCAGATGTACGTCCAGCACCAGCCGGAAATCCTCCAGGGTCATCTTGGCAAAGCTTTTGTCACGCAGGATGCCGGCATTGTTCACCAGAATATCGACACGACCCCACTGTGCAACTGCCTGTTCGACCATCGCGCCAACCTGGTCGGGATCAGTAACATCCGCAGCATGGGCGATGGCCTCTCCACCAGCCTCTGCGATGGCCTGGACAACGGCCTGCGCATCCGAACCCGGCTGGTCGGCGCCCATATCGTTAACCAGGACCCGGGCGCCGTGGCGGGCAAGTTCAAGCGCGTGTGAGCGGCCAAGACCGCGGCCTGCGCCGGTCACGATAGCTATGCGGTTGTGTAGAAGTGGTGTCATGGGGTCTCCGTGTTATACAAATGTTCAGGGGGTCATGGATGCAGTCATTTCTGCATCGGTCCGGATGACCCCGGCGCGTTCAAGCTGCGCGATGGTGTCCTCGCTCAGGCCCGCTCGCGCCAATATCGAATGGGTATTCTGGCCCAGGCTTGGGGCACCGTCAACCGTGGGCTGTCCATCCTGGTCGAAAACAAAGCCTATGCCACGGGTGCGCACCTGGGTGTTGCCCTGGTGGAACCGATGGTCTGGAAGGTCGACGCAGCCGGTGGTCTCGGCTTCGTGCAGGAACTCTTCGAGCTTTCTGACTTTGGCTGCGGGAACTCCGGCGTCGCTTAGCTGCACTTCCAGTTGTATCGCGCTGCGGGTGGCGAAAGCCGCTTGCAGACGTGTCGTCACATAATGGGTGTCATTGGGCACGACAAATCCGCTGGGGGCGTTGAAGGCGACAAGGTCAAGCGCGCGCGCATCTTCACACAAATCTTCAACGCCGATCACAGCAGTCAGTTTGCGAAATTGTGCGGGGGTATTGGCGGCAACGGCCAGCCAGCCGTCCGAGCAGCAATACGTATCGGCTGCCGGGCTGCCGGTATAGCCGCGGTTGCCTACACGTCGAGTAGGCGTGCCGTCGCTCAGATAGGCGCAGGTGTTGGGGTACATGAGCATCAGCGAGGCCTGGACCATGGATGCATCGATGTACTGGCCCAGGCCTTCGCGTGTTCGGCGATGCAGCGACGAGACAATAGACAGGGCAGCCAGTACACCCACGGCCACGTCAATAACGGGAAAGCCCACCTTGATGGGGGACGCATCTTCCCCTTCGCCGGACATCATCATCATGCCGGTCAGGGCCTGAACGACGTGGTCATAAGCGCCACGCTGCGACCAGGCCCCCTGTTGTCCGAAACCCGAGATGGAGCAGTACACAATGTCCGGCCTGACTTGCCTGATACTGGCATAGTCCAGGCCATACCGGGCGACAACGCCGGGACGGAAGTTTTCTATGAAGACGTCGGCCGATGCGGCCAGTGTGCGCAGCAGGTCGGCGCCTTGTTGTGTCCGAATGTCCAGCGCCAGGGACTGCTTGCCTGCATTGATGGCGGCAAAACCGGTGGGGGTGTCGGTATCTGTTGCGTCTTTCATTGAGCGCAGCACTTCACCGGCCAGCGGTGGTTCTACCTTGATCACCTCTGCGCCCAGTTGCGCCAGATAGAATGAAGCAAGGGGCCCGGCGATGACATGCGACAGATCCAGTACACGGACGCCTTCTAGCGGTTTGGACATGTAGGACTCCGGTCAGCCGACAGTAATGCCGGCAAGTTTGATGATATTGACCCATTTCTGATATTCGCTGCGCACAAACGCGGCATCGGCTTGCGGGCTGGCGCTATGGACCACGTTAATCCCGCCTGCTGCAAACTGGCGCTTAACGGACTCATCGGCCAGCGCCTTCGTGGTCGCGCTGTAAAGTGTATCGACCGCTAGCTTTGGGGCGTTTTTGGGCAACCAGAAATCAAACCAAAATTCCTGCACCGCCAAATCACTGTGCAAGACCTCCTGCAGCGTGGGAACACCAGGCAGCTCGGCCAATGGCTCCCTACTGGTCACAGCCAGCGCACGCAGCTTGCCGCCCTTGGTCTGCGGAATGGCCGTGCCAGCGATGGTGAAGGCAAATTCCGTATCGCCTCGCAGCAGCGACAGCGGAATTTCCACTGAGCCTTTGAATGGCACATGCGTGGCCTTTGCCTTGAGCAAAGACACGAAGGTCGCACCGCCAAGATGCGCTGCCGAGCCCACGCCGCCGGAGCCGTAATTCATTTTCCCGGGATTGGCCTCCAACGCGGCAATCAGGTCCTGCACGGTATGGTACGGGGAACTGGCTGCCACGACCAGCACGCTGGGGGATGTGCCCATAATGGTGACCGGAATGAAATCATTGACAGGATCAAAATTAAGCTTGGGCTGCAATATCTTCTGAATCAAGTGCGAATTGGAACCCATCAGCGCGGTGTAGCCGTCGGCGGGCGCATGGGCAACATACTGGGCGGCCAGTACACCGCCCGCACCCACCTTGTTTTCGACCACGACGGGTTGCCCCAGAGCAGTGCCCAGTGCAGGGCCAAACTGTCTCATCATGATGTCCGGCCCGCCTCCGGCCGGGTAAGGAACAACCACACGTACTGCTCTTGAAGGATAGGTGTCCGCGGCGTGCGATGCTGCGGTCTTGACCAACAGGCCTGCGCCCAGGGCGCCAAGGCAAAATTTGCGGCGATGCATGGTTGTCTCCTTATAATGCACCAAGAGTAGACGATCGCAGTGAATAGAAAAAGTGATATATTTTCATATAGCGATAACTTTAAGTTTGATATCTTTGGACAAAAATATTGATCGAACCTGACTATCTGGTCGCCAAGTTGCGCTTTCGGCACCTGCGTCTGCTTACCGAAGTGCACAACCGAGGCAGTCTGCGGGCTGCAGCGCAGGCGCTTAGTCTGACGCAACCTGCATTGAGCAAGGCGTTGACGGAAATCGAGAGCGCCTTTGGCTTTACCCTGTTCTCACGCACTGCGCGTGGATTAACGCCAACTGCACAAGGCGAAGTGGTGCTGCGCGGCGCCACGATGCTTTTGCATGAGCTTTCCCATCTTCGTGCAGAGGCCATCTCGGCCGATCGCTTTGCTACCAAAATCCGTATCGGAGCACCGCCATTCGTGGCGCAAACCTATCTGCCTGGCGTGATGGCCAAGCTGGTGCAAGGTGACGTACCCGTACGGGTGCAATTGCTTGAAGAAAGAGTGCCAGCCCTGATCAGTGCGCTTGAGCGAGGAGAACTGGATGCGCTCATCACCACGTTTCCCCAGCAAATGCTGGCCAGCGAGGCTGATGCATTTGAATACATCAAGCTGTTCGAGGTGCAGTTTGCCGTGGTGGCATCCGTGGGGCATCCACTGCTGCGTTCGCGACGCGTGGACTGGGCTTGTTTGGCAAAGGAGCGCTGGGTGATGCCTGCCGAAGGGTCAATGGGGCGCAAGCTGATCGAAGACTGCTTTACCCACGCCGGCGTGCCAGCGCCTTTGCCGGTGATCGAATCGACCAGTCCGACCACCAGTCTGCAATTTGTTTCGGCTGGCCTGGGCATTGGTATCGTGCCCGATGTTGCGCTGCTTCATCACAGTACATTGCAGACAGGCCCCGTCAGGCAGTTGCGCGTGGTGCCCGAGCCCCATTCGAGTGCCGTGGCCCTGATCTGTCGTGCCGGCGCGGTCAACCCCCGGGTGGCTTTGCTCAAAGCAGCGCTGGAATTGTAGGTGGTGTGAGGGCGAGATAGGGAATTTGAGTCGGTTGCACAGGCAGTGCTGTGCTGGTCTACCTTTCCAGGCAGAGTGAATGTTGGTCCCTGAACACCGATGTGGCCGACAGCCCCGGATTTATCAACACAGCACACTAACGCAACGACAACGTTTTTAGCAGGTTTGGCAGACGGGTAGGGGCGGTTGCCACTGGGTTATTTCCTTGCGTTTTTTCCGGTGCGCTGCTGGTAAATATAGTTGCCCGCTTCAGTGATATCCATTCTGATACTTTGGGACACGTGTTTTGCATCGCGTTTTTTCAGAAAATCCAACGCTGCCCGGTGATGGTCCTGCTGCTTCAGATTCGGGACGTAATCGGGCAGCACGGCATTGAGTGCCGGGCCGCAGCGCAACCAGAGTATTTCGGTTATGTCCTGCACGACGTCCATCTTCGCGTGCTCGTAAAGCGAAAAATGAAAACTCCTATGCAATTCCAGATATTTGCTTTTACTGTCGCTATCAATGCAGTTGCCCATTTGATTGACGATGTCTTCAAGCCTTTCAATATCGCTGTCCTTGATATGCGCAACGGCGGCGTAGGCCAGCTTTGACTCAAGCTCGGTACGCAGGAACATAAGCTGCCTGATCTGATCACTGTTCAGCTGTGGGACAGAGGCACCGCCCTTTTGCCCTCCGGGGCCGCGATCCAGGACACGTTCGGCTATCAGGTGATTCACCGCATCCCTCACAGGGGTAAGGCTGATTCCCAGTTTTCCCGCCACATCTCTCAAAATCAGCCGCTCTCCTGGCTTGAACGCACCAGAAAGCAATGCATTCTTCATGGCGAGATAAGCCAGATCAGATAAATTATTTTTCTCAAGCGGCAAGAGCGGAGCAAACATAGTGACCGGGAATGATTGGAAAGGTGCTGCAATGTTAACCGATTTGCGGGCAAACATATTTAATTTATTTGTTGTTTGTTATAACAAACTTCGATAGAATTCGGAAATGTGGAAACGACACGACAACAATCCACTCTTTCAGGAGACAACTTATGAAACGAATAAACTTTGCGGCATGGGTGCTGTCGGCGATCGCCGCGATCTATGTCCCTTCGGTCACAGCCCAGGGCTTCCCGGAAAAAGATATTCAGTTCGTCATTCCGTGGAATGCGGGCGGGTCAAATGATATTGCGGCAAGGCAATTGCAAAAGATCGTTGCCGATCAATCCGGGGTGTCCCTGATTGTGGAAAATGTACCTGGCGCGACGGGATCGATCGGAATGACCAAAGTTGCCCGGGCGGCGCCCGACGGCTATATGGTTGGTATGGGCACAAGCTCAACCCTTGCCCAGATATCGCAAAAACTGACGACGCTGACCAATGATCAGTTTGTTCCCATTGCAAGAGTCTCGGTGGATCCCTTGATGCTTCTGGTACCGACCAACAGCGGGCCGCAGGATCTGAAGGCCTTTCTGGCACACGTAAAGGACAATCCAGGGAAAGTGTCTATCGGCACACCCGGTTCTCATAATTTGAATCATATATTTGCGCAGATGACTGCACGGGCGGCTCAGGCGCCGTACATCAATGTGCCTTATACCGGGGGCGCCAAGGTGATCGCAGACCTTGCTGGTAAACAGATCTCGGCAGCAGTGCTTAAACCCTCAGAGAGCAAGCCGCAGATTGATGCCGGCAAAGTCAAGCCGATTGCCCTTTTTGCCAATGAGCGGCTGGCTATCATGCCCGACGTGCCTACCTTCAAGGAATTGGGATATGACGTCTTTCCATACGGACCGTTAGTACAAATGGCATATATCGTTGCTCCGGCCAAAACGCCGGAGCCGGTTCGTACGAAGCTGATTGAGTTATTCTCCAAGGCAATAGAAAGCGACCAGTTCAAATCTTTTGCCGATCGCAACGGCGTCATCATCAGTCCGCTCAAGGGCAATGACCTTACCCAAGAAATCAATGCAGTCCAGAAAACGCTCGATAGCGTCAGTGAAAAAGTATTCAACAAAGCGGAAGACAAGAAATGAGTGTAATCAAAAAGGTAACTTGCCACGTTGTCAGCGCGCCTATTGCTCGACCTTTTACGTCGTCGCGCGGTTGGCTGTATAAAACGCGCGGCTCGTGCATTGTCGAAATAGAAACGCAGGACGGCACGATCGGCTGGGGTGAATGCTACGGTCCCTCGCAGGTCGCGCGCAGTTTTATCGATACGCAATTTGCGGCACGTATTATCGGCCGCGACGCATTTGACGTAGAGGTGATATGGGAAGATCTTTATAACCGAATCAAGGACTATGGCGCCAAAGGCATGGCAATTGCAGCGATGAGCGGTATTGATATCGCGCTCTGGGATATTATCGGTAAAACCTGCGGTAAGCCGGTGCATAAGCTGATTGGCGGCGCTTTTCGCGACACGGTGACGGCTTATGCCACCGGACTATATTTTATCGATATGGACCGACTTGTTCAAGAGGCGGTCGAGGAGGCCCTGGAGTATAAGCATGGCGGCTTTTCCGCGATCAAGATGAAAATCGGTCTTGGGTCGCCCAAGCTTGATCTGGCTCGGGTTGAAGCGGTGCGTAAGGCAATTGGCGACGACATCCGGTTGATGGTTGATGCCAACCACTGTTTTACGGTTCCTGCTGCAATCAGGCTGGGAAGAGAATTGGAGAAACTGGATGTGGAATGGTTTGAAGAGCCTATTTCCCCGGAGGATCTTGATGGTTATGTTCAGGTGACGCAAGCCCTGGATATGGCTGTGGCCGGTGGGGAGAATGAGTACACGCGATGGGGATTCCGCGATATTGTCAGTCGCAAGGCAATGGACATTATTCAGCCCGATATTTGCGCTGCCGGTGGTTTTAGCGAGTGCAGGAAAATTGCCGCGCTGGCCACTGCCCATGGGGTAGAGTGCGTGCCTCATGCATGGGGTTCGGTTATTGGCGTGGCAGCCACGCTGCACTTCATTGCGGCACTGCCGGATCAGCCTCCAAGTTTCAGGCCGATGCCTCCGCTTTTCGAATTCGAGCAATGCGAAAATCCGTTCAGGGATCATCTGGCTACCGAGCCCATCGTCTTGCGTAACGGCTCGGTCTCTGTCCCGACCAAACCAGGCCTTGGCATCGACATTGACCGTAGCATTCTTGAAAAATACGCGGTTTGACCAGCATGCGGTTTATCACATTTGAGCACGCTGGTCTTCGCCGCGCAGGTGTCATTACAACGCTGGGGCAGGACGAAGACGCAGTTGACTATGTTGTGGATGGGGCGCATCCACTCAGGCCTGCGGTACTGCAGGACCTGCAACCGACCATGCTCGACTGGATCAGCTACGGTCTGCAGGCCCTGGCGCGCCGGCTGTCTTTGGAATTGACCAACGATCAGTGCCTGTTACCTCTGTCAGAGGTGAAGCTGCTGGCTCCGCTGCCCAATCCTGGAAAGATTGTGGGGGCCGCCTTCAACTATCGTGACGGGTTGTTGCAAACCAAACGTACACCGCCGGCTGCGCCGGTCATCTTTATCAAGTCGGCCAGCACCATCATCGGGCCGGAAGATATGATCCGGATCAACCCGGCCAACCACGTTACCTATGAAGCAGAGCTGGCCGTGATAATTGGCAAACAGGCATTGAAAATAGACCGCAGCGAAGTCGCGGACTATATCTGTGGCTATACCATTTTCAATGATGTCAGCGTGACCAATTATGTGAAGCATGATGGCGGATTCGTGCGAGGAAAAAACCAGGAAACATCCGGGCCGATGGGGCCCTGGATACTCCCGGCCGATGCCATTGTAGATCCGCATGACCTGGCCGTCACGCTTGATGCCAATGGCGTGCGCCTGCAGGATTCAAGTACCAGCCAGATGCTGTTTCGTATCGAAGAGCTTGTCGAGTTTATCTCAGCGCAAATGCCTTTGGAACCCGGCGATATCATCGCTACCGGCACGCCTGCAGGGGTTGCTGCCAATCATGAACCGCCCGCATGGCTGGTTCCGGGCATGTCGCTGTCCATCGGCATAGAAAAGTTGGGCGTGCTGCGCAACAAAGTAGAAAGAGAGCCTAACCATGCCTGAAAAAAACAAATACACCGTGTTATTGACAAACGACATTCTGGCAGAGGAAGCGCAGCGGCTCCGGCTGCACGCCAACGTCATTGTTGCCCCACAAACGGACCCGGACACCTTGCGTCGCCTTGTTGTGGACGCAGACGCATTGATCGTGCGCACCAGGCTTCCCGATGATATTTTTGATCATCAGACCAGGCTTAAAGGGGTCGTCAGGCATGGCGTGGGCCTGGACATGATACCGATGGACAGTGCATGCGCCCATACAATACCCGTGGCCAATATTCCCGGATGCAACACCAGTTCCGTTGTTGAGTATTGCATTGCTGCCATGCTGCTTGTCCGGCGGCAGGTCGACATGCAACGTATCGATAATAGCGGATCAGACTGGCAGCCCAGGCGGGCTTTGGCGGACCAGATGGGCGAACTGGGTGGACTGACGCTTGGAATTGTGGGCGTTGGCGCAATCGGAAGTGCTCTGGCCAAGGTGGCGACAGCGCTGGGGATGAAGGTGATCGGTCTGTCCAGACGCAGGGAGAGCTTGCCCGACGGGGTTGAGTACGCCGAGAAGAAAGCGCTATTTTCGCAGGCCGATATTGTCGTTCTGTCGTGTCCCCTGAATGCGGACACGATCGGGCTGGCCGATACGGCTGAGTTCAACAGCATGAAAACGTCCGGCATAGTAATCAATGTCTCGCGTGGACCGGTTATTAACACGACCGCATTAATGGATGCTTTACGCGATGGAAAAATCGCCGCTGCCGTGCTGGATGTACATGATGTGCAACCGGTGAAGTCTGGCATGTACCCCGACGAGCAGAAAAATTTGTATCTAACGCCTCATATCGCCGGCATTACAACAGCCAGCATGAAAAGAATGAGCCAGGGATCGGTTGACGAAGTCCTGCGCTTGTTACAGGGGCATCGGTTTGCCAATCTGGTTAATCCAGAAATCTACAACTAATTCATTTGCAAAGGTTCGAGATGAAAATTTCCAGTATTCAGGCCCATCCTATTTCCTTTCCTGTTCCTGAAGAAAAATCTGTGCGCTTGGGCATTGGCAGGAGTGTAAAACGCGATGCGGTGCTGCTACGGGTACAAACAGACGAAGGGCTAACAGGATGGGGCGAAGCGCATCATGGCCGATGCCCCGGCGCCATCGCCCGGCTCATTGACACTACGCTGGCCGAATTGGTGGTGGGTATGGATCCGATGGATGTTTCGGGCGTATGGTCAAAAGTGCATAAAATGCAGATATCCAGTCACGGCATGGGGGCCGCTGCAGCACTGGCGCTCAGCGGTCTTGACCTGGCGCTATGGGATATTCGATGTCAGGTTGCAGGGCTACCCTTGCATACCCTTATCGGCGGTAAACAAAAACCCATCAAGGCGTATGCGGGGGGTATATCCCTGGGCTGGCAGGCCCCCGAGACGCTTGCCGACGAGGCCGCGGGCTATGTCAGCCAGGGTTACCGGGCATTGAAGCTTCGGGTGGGAGACAATATCGAACGCGATATCGCCCGCGTGACTGCAGTGCGCAAGCGCGTTGGCGATCAAATTGATATATTGGTCGATGCCAATACCAATTACACACTGGACGATGTCCGTCGCATCCTGCCATTCTATGACGACCTTAAGGTAGGCTGGCTTGAAGAGCCGTTCCCTGCCCACGATCTCGGGTTATACCGCCGCGCGTCGCAACTTGGACGAACCCCGCTGGCCGCAGGTGAAAACCACTACACCCGTTATGAGTTTGAGCCGATACTTGAGGCTCAAGTGCTGGGGTTCGTGCAACCGGATCTGTCCAAGGCCGGCGGGATTACCGAATCACTAAAAATAGCCGCGATGGCCAGCTGTCACCGTTTAAGCGTGAATCCTCATACCTCTGCCACGGCCATCAACATGGCCACTTCAATCAGCTATATGTGCGCAATCGACAATCCTGGCTATTTCGAGGCTGATCTTACTGCCTATAATCCTTTTCGCGATCAATTGACTGACAAACCACCCTATGCCCTTGATGCGGATGGTTGCGTGACCGCCGGCGATGGCGTAGGTATCGGGCTGACTATCGACGAAAAATTTGTTGCTGCCCATCCCCTGATAGATGGACCTTGTTATGTGTAGTTTACGTGGCGGCCAGGGCATACAAAAGGCAAAGGCTCGTTCATGCAAAAAATGCCAGGGTCAATTCGCTGTCTAGTGCGACGACACAAACTCCGACGCTGGATGCGAAGGCGGTATGGCAAAGCTTTCCCGCATGCGCTTTGCTTCTTCGGACGGAGGCAAGCCGAACAGACGTTTGAATTCGCGATTGAACTGTGATGAGCTTTCGTATCCCACTGAATGACTCGCCGCAGACGCGGTAAAGCCTTGTCGAACCATGAGCAATCGGGCCTGGTGCAACCTTATCGATTTAACGTATTGCATGGGGGACGTGTGCGTAATGGCTTTGAAATGACTATGGAAAGTAGGCACGCTCATGCCTGCTTCATTTGCCAGTTGTGAAAGGTTCAGCGGTTGCGCATAGGTGCTATGAATACGGTTTAGGGTTTTGCCGATTTTCCCGAATTGCCCGCGCATTGCCAGCGCCGAACGCAGGACATTGCCCTGAGCGCCCGTAAGTATTCGGTAGTAGAGCTCTCGCATCAGAGTGGGTCCAAGTACTGCGGCCTCCATAGGTGTGCTCATTGCTTCAAGGAAACGCAGTAGTGAAGCGCGCATTGCCGGGTCCATGGGACTGGACATCATGCTCTCGGGGGCGGCTATAGACAATGGTGCCCCATGATTGTCTATCTCTATCGACAGATCGGCAGCAAGCTGAAAATCCAAGTGTATATAGATAGCCAGAAGTGGGTGCTCTGGCGACGCATCCGTTTCCATCACAAAGGGAACCGGTACCGAGACGGCAAGGTAATGCTGTTCGTCATACAGATAGGTCTGATTGCCGAAATAGCCTTTTTTGGTACCCTGGCAGACAATGACGATGCCAGGGTCGTAAAGAACCGGCGTGCGTGCAAGTGGGCGATTCGAGCGCAGAAAGCGTACGTCGGGAAGGTTGCTTAGGTTATAGCCTTCCTTTGGTGCCAACGTCAAAAGCAGGCTGGTCAATCGCTCTCGAGTGCAAGGCGGCGAGAGAGAGGCGTTTTTTTGATGGTGCATGGAACAACTAAATCATAGTAATAGGCAATAAAAAGAGAAGAATTGGACTAAAAATCAATGCCATTTGAGAATAGTATGCATGTATGTATTAATAAAAGGGAGTATTTTCATGTCCACATCAAAAATTGTTTTCATCACCGGTGTCAGTAGCGGCTTTGGCCGTGCATTAGCTCGAGAAGCACTCAACAGCGGCCATCGCGTGGTGGGAACGGTGCGCAATGCACAAGCAAAGGCGTCGTTTGAAGCACACGGCCCTGGCGCTTTCGCACGATTGCTCGACGTGACAGACTTTGCAGCGATAGACGAGGTAATCGCTGAGGTTCAAGCCAATATTGGCCCGATTGACGTACTTGTCAACAATGCGGGTTATGGGCATGAAGGTGTATTGGAAGAATCCACGCTGGACGAAATGAAGCGTCAGTTTGACGTCAACGTCTATGGTGCGGTGGCAATGATAAAGGCCGTCCTTCCCTGTATGCGCAAACGTCGTTGCGGACATATTATCAATATTACTTCCATGGGCGGATTCATTACTATGCCGGGTATCGCATATTACTGTGGCAGCAAGTTTGCGCTGGAAGGGATTTCTGAAGTGCTGAGTAAAGAAGTAAGCCATTTTGGTATTGCGGTCACTGCCGTGGCGCCAGGCTCTTTTCGCACTGACTGGGCCGGAAGATCGATGGTTAGAGCTCCTCGCAGCATTCGGGACTATAACACTCTGTTTGATCCAATACGCAAGGCGCGTCAAGACAAAAGCGGCCAGCAACTAGGAGACCCGATCAAGGCTGCGCGCGCGATACTGGCGATCATGGACAGTAAAACACCACCGGCGCATTTGTTACTGGGAAGCGACGCACTTGAATTGGTGCGCAGCAAGCTGAAGGCTTATGCAGCGCAAATCGATGCCTGGGAACAACTTACTCGTTCAACTGATGTCAGTCAATAACCGCCGGGCTGCCTGCGACCGGTACGGGCTGTGTGCAAGAAAATATTCCTTACCATGGAGTCATGAAAATGCTTGACGAAATGATGGTAGAGATTATATCAAAATGTTTGGTTTCTCATGCAAGGCAGTAGACCGTAAAACGGGGGCGTTTACGTGAATGTTTATACGGCCTCGGTAACACGGCCGTATAAACTGCAGCTCAGTTGGCCGCGCGCCAGGAAATATTATTGACTTGCTGTGGCCGGCTGCTGCGCCCTGTTGCCTGAAACGCAAGTGATCGTTCCGGTTTGAATCAGTTCGTCGATTTCAGAGGGCGTATAACCAAGACCCTGCAGAATCTGTATGGTGTCTTCTCCTATGCGTGGGGGAGGGCGATGGTATCTCGGCTGCGTTTTTGAAAACTTGACGGGCATGCCCACTGTGCGGATGGCGCCGGCAACAGGATGTTCCTGTTCGACCACCATTCCCATTGCCAGGCTTTGGGGGTGCATTAGCGCCTGGCCGATATTATTGACGGGTCCTGCAGGTACGCCGGCTTTATCGAACTCTTCCAGCCATTGCACGGCGGGTCTTGTCGCGAGTATTTCCGTCATCATGGTAATAAGCGCTGGTTTGTTGGCCATGCGTGCCGAATTGGTTTTGAACCGCTCGTCCTCGGCCCATTCGGCATGGCCAAGGACCTGGGCGATGCGTACCCAGTTTTTCTCATTGGCGCCGCCGATGATAATCCAGTCGCTGCCTGTCGGAAATGCCTGGTACGGTGTGGCCAGGATATGGGATGAACCCGAAGGGCCGGGTGATTCGCCTGTAGCAAAGTAAATGGCGGCATGCCAGTAAAGCTGCTGAAGACTGGCTTCCAGCAAGGAAGTTTCCACGCGTTGGCCTTCACCTGTTTGTTGTTTGTGCTGATAAGCGGCCAGGATGCCGAAGGCCGCCAGGATACCGGCGTTGATATCCGCAATCGAATTGCCTGTGCGCAAGGGCGCGCCGCCCGGTTCTCCAGTAATGCTCATGAGCCCGGAAAATCCCTGTGCTATCAGATCAAACCCCCCTTTATCTGCATACGGTCCTTCGGAACCATAACCCGATATGGAGCAATAAATGAGTCCTGGATTGATTTTTCTCAAAGTGTCATAACCAATCCCCAGTTTTTCCATGGTGCCCTTTCTGAAGTTCTCGGTCAGTACGTCTGCGTCCTTAACGAGTTTGAAGAGAATCTCCTTTCCCTTTTCACTTTTCAAATCGAGCGCGATCGCCTGTTTATTACGGTTGAGCATTAAAAAAGGCGCAGAAATTCCGTTGATCTGTGGATCGCTGTATTGCCTTGAGTCGTCACCGCCATTGATTTTTTCAACTTTAATCACTTCTGCTCCCAGATCGGCCAGCATCATGCCGCAGGTGGGGCCCGCCATGATTTGTGCCAGCTCAATGACTTTCATGCCGGCCAGGGCGTCTTGCGATGGTTTGCTTGTTGTGTTCATGCGTTACTTCCCCGTAAATGCTGGTGGTTTTTTTTCCAGAAACGATCGATAGCCGATTCTGAAATCGTCAGTATCAAAACAATCGAATGCTTCTTCGAGCGCCGCTTCATCCAGCACAGCCTGGTTCACAATGTTGCTGATGAATTTTTTATGCCAGCGTGCCACTAGTGGGGCGCCCTGCGCAATATTGCGGGCCGTCTCAAGCGCAGTTTTCTCCACTTCATCATCGCTGACCAGTTTATGGATTATTCCCAATTTGACAGCTTGTTGCGCGTCGATGATATTTCCTTCCAGCAACATGGCCTTGGCAACGGACGGGCCGACCAGGCGGATGAGCGGTCGCAGTTCCGAATAGGACATCACAAGGCCAAGATTTTTTATAGGTATGCCAAACCGTGAACTTTCGCCACACACTCGCACATCGGCCAGACTGGCTATTTCAAGGCCGCCGCCCACGCAAATACCATGAATTTGCGCGACAACAGGATGTTCGCAGGCTGCAATGCTGTCTATGGTTTGCTTCATGACCCGGCCGTAGGCGATGGCCTGTTCTTTATTGGACCGGGATGTTGCGAACTCGGAAATATCATTGCCTGGTGAAAACGCCTTTTTCCCGGCACCACGCAACACAATGCAACGTATTTGCCGATTGGCCGAGAGCTGGCTGAAAGCTTCTCCCAATTGTTTCCATATCTCGATGGTAAATGCGTTCAGCTTATGTTCGCGGCTAATGACTACCGTTGCTATTGTCTGGTCTATTGATGTGATAACGCCTTCCTGCATAACGGAACCTTTGTAATAAGTTTGCGAGTTTGTTTATTGGGTATTAAATGCTTTTTCCATGTCCCCGTAACTCACCCATTCCTTTGCAATCATTGCTTTGAACGACTCGGGCGAGTCGGGACCATCGCCAATGGTCAGCCCTTGAAGGGCGAGTTTTTTCTGCACATTTTCGTTCTCCAGGGATCGGCTAATTGCTGAATCTATTTTCTTTACTATCTCTGCGGGTACATTGGCGGGTGCGAGTACCCCATACCATTGAGCGACATTGATTTTTGGCAGGCCTTGTTCCTCTATGGTCGGTACGTCAGGCAATTGCGCAGAGCGTGATGAGCTCGTTACTGCCAGGGCCTTGAGTTTGCCGGCCCTGACCTGGCTGATGATTCCGGGAAGCGTGTCGAAATTGAGGTCGACCAGCCCTCCTATCAAATCCGTGACTGCCTGGCCGCTTCCCTTGTACGGGACATGTGTCATCGTCAAATGGTGAGTCTGGGCAAATTGGGCGGCGCTCAAGTGCTGGGGGCCGCCCAGACCGGACGAGGCGTAAGACATTTTTCCTGGATTTTTACTGGCAAAATCGATCAGATCCCGGGCATTGTTGAAGGGATGTTTTTCAGGGCTGATGACAAGCACATTTGGTACTACGCCAATAAAGGAGACCGGGCTGAATTTGCTTAAGGGCTCAGGAGCGTTCTTCTTGATGAAGTGCGGGGCGGACACGGTGGACTGCATATTGGCAAGCAGCAAGGTATAGCCGTCAGGCTTGGAATTGGCAACTTCATCTGCTGCAATGAGTCCTGAAGCGCCGGGCCTGTTTTCTACCACTACGGCCTGCCCGAGTTCGGTACTCAATTGCTCCGATAGGATGCGCGCCGAGGTATCGGTTCCGCCTCCGGGTACGAAGCCTACCAACAGGCGCACTGGCTTTTCAGGGTACTGAGCATGGGCGAAGAGGGAAAAAGCCAATAAAATGCCACTAACAGAGATGATTGCAAGTTTTTTCATGTATTGTCTCCAGAGCGATTTTTAAGATATTTGTATAATGTATACATTATACAAATGGCGAGACCACACACCTATTAATGTTTACCCTAACTATGACCGATTACAAAATTTCGCCATCTACTATGGCTAACCAAGTAGCAAATCAATTAAAAAAAATGATTATTGAAGGGGCATTGGTACCGGAGCAACGACTGAACGAACGGGAGCTATGCGAACAGCTGAATGTCTCGCGTACCCCGTTACGAGAGGCCTATCGGATTCTGCAGGCGGATGGTCTGATACAGATCAAGCCTCAAAAAGGGGCTGTCGTTATCAAGAAGACCAATGAAGATATCGAGAATATCTTCGAACTTTTGGCTGTGCTGGAGGGACTTGCAATCCGACAGGCTGTGGCCAACGCTTCGGAAGAAGAAATTGCCGGGATTGTCAAAATGCATCAGGAAGTGGAAGAACGCTTCCGCCAAAATGATGTGTCAGGTTACTTTGAGAAGAGCATAGGCTGTCATATTGCAATTAACCGGGCGGCTCACAATCCGTTCCTCACCGAAATTTACGACAAGCTGAACTTGCAGGTGCAGGCTATCCGATACAAGACAAATCTGGATAGCAACGAGATTGTTCAAAGCGTGCGCGAGCATGCTTCCTTCATCCAGGCACTGCAGGAGCGTGATGCGGAATCGGCCGAGCGCCGGATATGTGAACACATGCGACGCAAGAAAAATACAAACATGCCAGATTAACCGATATGACGCCTGGTTCAGGCGCGCCGAATGCGAGGTGTGGAAGGCGCTCCGAACTGTCGTATAGAAGTCCACTAATCAAGCCGGCAATCATAAATGCTTTGGCCATTACTACGGCATTTGTCGTGTCTGTACTTGATTAGTGAAGCACTCCAGAAGAGGCGCTTGCGACCGGACTAGTTTATTGGAGCTTGATTCCTGCGCGCGCGATGACACCGCCCCATTTCTTGACCTCGGAGCTGATTAATTCCTTGAAGCGCTCAGGTGTACTCCCAACCACTTCTACACCCTGATTGGCGAATTTTTCTGTCACCGATTTTTCATTTAGCATTTTTCGGATGTCGTTGTTGATTTTTGCCACGATAGGTTCAGGTGTTCCCGATGGGGCCTGAATGCCAAACCACACGTTGACTTCATATCCGGGTACTCCGGATTCTTCTACAGTGGGTACATTGGGAGTAAGCGGCGCTCTTGTCTTTCCAGTAGAAGCAAGCGCCCGGAACTTCTCGGCTTTAATATTGGGATAGACATTAGGTACGTTGTCGAACAGAACATCAATGTCGCCAGCGAGCAATGCTGTTACCGCGGCAGCACTGCCTTTATAGGGTACGTGAGTCATGTTCGTCTTGGTCAGTTCCTGAAAGAGCTCCATTGACAAATGGTTGGAAGAGCCGGATCCTGTAGAGCCGTAATTGAGTTCGCCAGGATGTGATCTGGCGTACTCGATCAGTGATTTCACATCTTTGAATTTCGAATCTGCGCGTACAGTCAGGATGTTTTGTGTACTTCCAGCCCATATGACAGGTTCAAAATCCTTGATCGCATCGTACGGAAGTTTTTGTTGGTAAAGGCCTGGTAGCGCAGAGAAAGGCAAGGGTGTAATAAGCAAGGTATAGCCGTCCGCTTTTGATTGTGCAACTGAACTATTTCCTATAATGGTGTTTCCACCTGGCTTGTTTTCTACAACGACAGATTGGCCCCACTGCTTGGTTAGATATTCACTGGCCGTGCGAGCCAGGGTGTCATTAAAGCCCCCGGGCGTATACGGAACGACGATGCGAACAGGCGCTTGTGGGTAAGCATTAGTGTCGTCTGCGGCTGTTGCACAATGGGCTGATGCAAATAAACATATGCCTGTTAACAGGCGAGTAAGTATTCTGGTGTTCATTGACTGTCTCCTCTAATTCTATTTAAAGAATCGTTTTTAGAATTTGACTATGTACCCGGGCCCATCAACCACTGGGTATTCTTTGAATATTGCCTCATCTACCTCTATGCCGAGTCCGGGTCCTTTGGGCGGCTCCACGCAGCCGTCTTGTCCAATGGAAAAAGTGGCGCCGAACATATCCCGGAATGGATTAAAGTGGGAAACGCAGGCTTCAAAGTATCCGGCGTTTTCAATGGCGGCCAGGTAGTGCAGCGTTGCGGCATGATTCAAGCCAGTAGCAGAGCTATGCGCATGTATCGGTATTCGGAAAGCTGATGCTAAATCTGCAATTCGTATTGCCTCAGTAATTCCGCCTGTTTTGGATAGATCTGGCTGCCAGACTTGTACGGCGCCAGCCTCCAGCATCTGTGCGAACTCAAAGCGCATAAAATGATTTTCCCCTGCCGCGATTGGAACCAGTGGAGTGATTTTCGCGGCCTCCCGGTAAGAGGCGAAATCGTTGCAGGCAAAAGGCTCCTCTAGCCAGCCGGCTTTTATATCCGCGAGCACCGGCAATACTCTTCTTACCTGGGCGATGGAGTAGGCCGTATTCGCATCTGTCAGGATATCAATGTCGTCTCCCAGTACTTTTCTTGTATGCAGGCAACGTGCAATATCGTTTTGGGTGGTATCTCCAATACGTAATTTGACTGCGCGATAACCCTGATCTACGTACGATTGCGCCTCTTCGGCCAATGACTCTTTGGGTTGATAACCCAGGGCGATTCCTCCAGCGTAAGCAGGAATGCGCTTGCACGATCCCCCAAGCAGTTCATAGAGCGGCATGTTGGCCGCTTTGCCACGAATATCCCATAGCGCCATATCGATGCCGGAATAGGCCAGGGCGGCACCCGCGCCCAGTCCATGACTGGAAAATTGCATCCGGTGAATACGCTGCCATGCGCCAATGACGTCGGTCGCCTGCATGCCCAGAATGAGCGGCTTTAAGGTGTTTTCGATCAGACTGACGATCGCGCCGGCACTGCGGCCAGGATGTGATTCTCCATAGCCGACGATCCCATCAGATGTTTCTACTCGTATGATGATTGCATCCCGCTTCAAGGTGCTGCCGACGCCCATCGTGACAGTTTTGCCTTCCGGTAGCCGATAGGAAAGGGGGATGGCAGTAACATTGGAAATTTTCACTCGCTCTTCCTCATAGTTTTAAAGTCGGGGTTGACAATATTTACCGGTCGCTCTCCCCGAATGAGCGCCAGTTGCGTTTGCACGGCCAGCATACTCATTGCCCGTTCCGAGTCTTGCGTCATCCCTGCCACGTGAGGGGTAAGAATGACATTAGGATGTGTCAGCAACTTATGGTGCATGGCTAGCGGTTGGTTCTCAAATACATCCAGGACCGCACCCGAAATAATTTTGTTTTCAAGTGCATCCAGCAGATCCGGCTCGTTGATAACGGCGCCTCTGGCCACGTTTATAATCATCAAACCGGGTTTCGCGTGCCGAAGCGTTCGCTCATTGATTAGCCCTCTTGTCTGGTCATTCAGCGGGCAGGCAACGACAACGAAATCACTGTTTTCAAAAAGCGCTTCTATTTTTTGCGCAGGCCATTTCTCCGGAACACGCGAAGCGCTGCGGGTGTGGACCACGATGTTCATTCCGAGCCCACAAGCAGCGATTTCGGCGACTCGCTTTCCGATAGCGCCAAATCCGATAATCCCTAGCGTGCGCCCTTTTAATTCGAATGTCAGAGACGGCGCCGTCTTGCGAGATTGCCAATTTCCACTCCTTACCATATGATCAAAATGATTCAGTCGGCGTGAGCTTTCCAGTATGGCTGTAATGGCATATTCGGCGACCGAGTTGGCGTTCACATCGGGTGTGTTAGCTACGGGAATGCCGTGGCGTGTTGCGCTATCGACAGGAATAAAATCCAGGCCCACTCCGTGACGAACGACGCCACGGAGTGTATTGTTCGAATCGAAAATTCCGTCGGGCAGCTTGCGTCTGACAATCAGTCCTTGTGCGTCGGTAATTAATTGCCGCAGTTTGTGTTCAACCTGGTCCGCTGGCAGCGCTGGATCAAGCGTGATAACCTCTGTCTCCTGTTCCAGTATCCTATGAGCTTCGGGATGAATGGTGTCGGTCAACACGACCTTCACCGGTACTTTGCTATTGTTCATGCATAAAGCCTGTTGGTTTAATTAGCTATTTCAGGTTGCCGATAATTGAGTCTGTCAGCTCGTCCGTACTGCAATTGCCTCCCAGGTCCGGCGTGACCCGACGACCCGGGGCGCAGAGCGCTTGTTCAATTGCGTGTATTATTGTGGAGGCGGCTTGCTGTTCACCCAAATGCTCCAGCATCATTGCGGCAGACCAGATCTGGCCAATCGGATTTGCAATTGCTTTACCTGCTATATCTGGCGCCGAGCCATGGACGGGTTCAAACATGGAGGGGTGGCGCCGTTCAGGATTGATATTGGCGCTTGGAGCAACGGCAATGGTGCCAGTGACCCCGGGGCCCAGATCGGATAAAATATCTCCAAATAAATTAGAGCCGACTACCACGTCAAACCGCTCAGGGGACAACACAAATCTGGCGGACAGAATATCTATATGATATTGGTCCGCAATGATGTCTGGATACCCTTTGGCCATGGCGGAAAATCGTTCATCCCAATACGGCATTGCGTGATAGATACCATTGGATTTTGTCGCTGAAGTGACGCGCAATCGCTTTTGTCGCTTTGCAAATTCGAACGCGAACTTTATTATCCTGTCCGTACCATACCTTGTAAAAACAGACTGCTGAACCACAAATTCACGGTCTGTTCCTTCAAACATCCGTCCGCCCACCTGAGAATACTCTCCCTCGGTATTTTCTCGCACTATCCAGAAATCTATTTTTTTCTTGTCCGCATTTACCAGCGGGCAAGGCACGCCGGCAAGCAGGCGGACAGGGCGAAGGTTGACGTATTGATCAAATTCGCGTCTTATAGGTATAAGAAGATTCCACAGCGAAATATGATCAGGCACGCCAGGAAAGCCCACTGCACCAAGGAAAATTGCATCGCTGTCGCCAAGTCGCTCAATGCCGTCATCGGGCATCATTTTTCCCGTTGATTTATATAATTCACAACTCCAGTCATAGTGACGATAGTGAAGCCGGAACCCATGTATCGCACTGACCGCATCAAGGACGCGAAGGCCGGCGGGAACCACTTCCTTGCCGATTCCGTCACCGGGTATAACTGATATATGGTATGTGTTCATCGCTCAGTGCTTTCATTAATCAAATTTACTTGAAAAGAAGTCGACAATTTTTGGCAACGGTTCCTGTTCAAGTCCGGCCTGCGCGGCGGCAGAGTACGCTGTTTTTACTGACTGGGCAATGTCGCTCCTTGCATGCTGATCCTCTGCCAGCGCGCAGTAATAACTCATGTCTTTCAGCGCGTTGGAGATCGAGAACTGGAAGCCAGACGTATCGCCTGACTCAATAAATGGACGTAGCCGGTTCAGTACCACTCCGCCACCGCCTCCATTGGCCAAAATCTCGCAAAAGGCTTTCTCATCTATTCCTGCTTTGTGCGCGCATGCTGCTGCTTCAGCCAATAGCACTGAAAAGCCCAGTGATACGTAGTTGTGCAGCAATTTCATCTTGTGCCCGGCGCCTGTTGGCCCTGCGTAAGTAATGTTCTCCGCATAGCTCTGCAGGATTGGCAAGCATGCCTCGTATACGTCGGCGTCTCCACCTACAATCAGATTCAACCGTCCTTCGGCCGCTTCTTTTGGAGTCCGTGTCATGGGAGCGTCCAGAAAGTTTCCGCCTTTGTCCTCAATTAATTTTGCAATTTTCAGGGTGGACGAAGGGATGGCTGTAGAGCAGTCAATAATCGTGCATCCCTTTTTCATGTCATGCAAAACGCCATCTTCCTGAAGTAAAACTTGTTCTACCTGTGGCGTGCCTGTGACGCAAAGAATCAATACATCACTGCGTGATGCCAGATCGGATGCGCTGTTGCATGTTTGGGCGCCGGCCTTTATCAATGCATCAAGAGGCTGATTCCCCGGGTGCTCAAGAATAGTTAACCGGTGACCCCCTCGCAGCAGACTTGACGCGATGCCTGAACCCATCAGCCCTGCACCAATCAGCCCAATGTCTTGTTGCTTATCAATCATCACTTTTCCCATTAAAAAATTAGACACACGCTTGGTGTCGAAGTTGTATCAAGCGGCGTTTATTCCACCGGCACATATATACTTAATCTCGATGTAATCATCTACGCCATACTTCGATCCTTCGCGCCCGACCCCTGATTCTTTAACGCCCCCAAAAGGAGCCAGTTCGGTAGAAATGATTCCTTCGTTCAAACCGATAATGCCGGTTTCCAGCGCCTCTGCGACCCGCCAGGATCTTTGATAGTCAGAGGTATAGAAGTAGGCGGCCAGTCCGAACGGCGTGTCGTTGGCCAATTCGATGACTTCCTGCTCACTGGAAAATCTGATCAAAGGGGCGACAGGCCCGAATGTCTCCTCATACATCAGAAGCGCATCTCGCGGTACATCGACGAGGATAGAGGGTTCGTAAAACAGTCCACCCAGTTCATGAGTGCGGCCTCCGCACAGCAGACGGGCACCGCCACTAATTGCATTTTCAATATGTTGGTTCACTTTGTTAACGGCTGCCTGGTCAATAAGGGGGCCGATGTCGACGTTTTCGGCCCATCCCTCCCCAACCCGTAAAGCCAGTACGGCCTGTTTGAGCTTCTCCGCAAAAATGTCGTATATTCCGTCTTGCACGAAGATACGATTGGCACATACGCAAGTTTGGCCGGCATTCCTGAACTTGGATGCGATGGCACCAGCCACTGCCTGATCCAGGTTGGCGTCGTCAAATACGATAAACGGTGCATTACCTCCCAACTCCATCGACACTTTCTTAACAGTACCGGCGCATTGCTCCATTAAGTGTTTGCCCACCTCTGTGGAACCAGTAAAAGAGAGTTTTCGAACGATGGAATTGGTGGTGAGCTCTGTTCCGACCACGGTCGAATTCCCCGTCACGACGTTAAGTACACCCGGGGGGATACCTGCTTGATCTGCCAGTTCCGCCAATGCCAATGCTGAATAAGGGGTACTGGACGCTGGCTTGATGACAATGGTACAACCTGCGGCCAGTGCGGCGCCAGCCTTGCGGGTGATCATTGCGTTAGGAAAGTTCCACGGCGTAATGGCAGCGACTACGCCGACCGGCTGCTTAATGACGAGAATTCGCCGATCGGCCGATGCGGCAGGAATGATATCGCCATAGACACGTTTTGCCTCTTCGGCAAACCATTCCAGGAAGGCCGAGCCATAGGTGATTTCACCAAGTGATTCCTTCAGAGGCTTACCCTGTTCAAAGGTCAGGATGGCAGCCAGGTCATTCTGATTCTCCATGCACAATTCAAACCATCTGCGAATCAGTTGAGAGCGTCGTTTGGCCGGCAATTTGCGCCATTCAGGAAGCGCTTGTTGTGCTGCCTCAATTGCCCGGCGAGTGTCTTCCTGTGTAAGAGCAGGGACAGTTCCCAGAGTGGCGCCATTTGCGGGATTGATGACATCCATGGTCTGCATCGTGGCACTATCAATCCAGTTGCCATTGACGTAGCATTGCTTGCGGAAAAGGGAGGAGTGTGTCAGGTTCATTTATGAAGTGCTCGGTTATTAATTAGTCGAGAGGAGATTGTTTGGTTTTTCCCCCTGGAGCAGTTGCGCCAGGCCGTTTACAAGCATCCAGCCCATGGCATCGCGGGTCTCACGCGTTGCGCTACCAATGTGGGGAGTAAGAAATACGTTTTTAAGAGCGAAATAACGCGCATCTACATGCGGCTCGTTGGAAAATACATCCAGGCCCGCGGAAAATAATTTTCCGCTGTTCAGTGCATTAATCAAGGCGTCGTCATCAACCAGGTCCCCACGCGAAATATTGATCAACACAGAGCCGTCTGGCATGCGGCCGATGCTTTCGGCATTGATGATGCCTTTTAAAGCAGGCGATCCGGGGGCTGCCACTACAACGATATCTGCGTCGCTCAGTGCATCGTACAAATTCTCGCGAAAGAGGGCGCCCATCTCCTGGTCGGGGTCAAGGCGACGACGATTGTGATAATGAATTTGCATGCCGAATGCGCGCGCGCGTCGGGCTATTTCGCGGCCAATTCTTCCCATTCCGAAAATGAGCAGGCGTCTACCGGTAAGCCCTATACCTAATAATTGCGTAGGACTCCATCCTTTCCACTGACCGCTTCTGACCAATTGGTCAGCCTCATAGCCGCGCCTGCATGCATTCAAGATCAGCATCATTGCAATTTCGGCGCATGCTTGGCTCAGTACATCTGGTGTATGTAGTACCTGGATTCCAAACCTGTTTGCGGCGCCCATATCAATATGGTCGTAGCCCACTGACAATGTTGCGACATAACGCAAGCATGGCGACAACTGTTCAATAAGGTCCTCAGTGATCGACTCTGTAGCGGTAACAAACAGAATCTGGCTGCCCTTTGCCAAACGAGCTATGTCATTGGGCCCCAGAATGCTGTCGTGTTCATTGATGCGTAAGTTATAGCGCTCCTGCAAAGCCAGTTCAACGTCATGTGTAAGACGGCGGCATAGGTATGCGCTCGGTTTTGAATCGCCCGATGACATATGTGGTTTGTCTCCATACTTTGATTTAATTTGTATTATGAATTTGTCTGTTTAATTCTATATTTCATCAGACAAATTTGTCAAGCAAATATAAATTTGATATTCTGTTACCTATTGACTTGAGATTTCCTCACTTCAGAAGACGGCAATAATAGGAAGCAAACTGGCATCATGAGTGAGCCCAAATTTACCAATGAAAAAACGCTTTCAGATCGCATCACGGATATATTGGCCAAGCAGATTCGCAACGGTGAGTACCCAATAAATTCCAGGTTACCGACTGAGAAATTTATGACACAAGAGTATGGGGTGAGTCGTTCAGTCGTACGTGAAGCAATTTCGCGCCTTAAATCCGAAGGGCTAGTAGAAACCAGACAGGGTAGCGGCACGGTCGTGCTCAATCCACAAGCCAACGACGTTTTTCGTTTAGGGCAACTTGATGACAATCCTGCCTTGGGTGTACTGCGGATTATCGAGCTTCGTCGAGGAATAGAAGCAGAGATGGCGGCATTGGCCGCTGAGCGCCGCTCAAAATCCCAAATGGCGGAGATCAATAGTGCTCTGATCGATATAGATAAGGCTGTCGATGCCGGTGGCGATGGCGTACGAGAAGATTTGGCATTTCATCTTGCGATTGCCAAAGCCACGGCAAACCCGCTCTACGCGGAATTGCTCGGGATGCTGACGCGTGCTATACAGGATGCAATAAGGGTGACACGCGGAAATGAGGCCCGCCAGAGCCAATTGTCTGAGAGTGTGCGCGCCGAGCATGAGGCTATCCGGCAGGCCATTGAGCAGCAGGACGTGGAGGCGGCGCGGGCAATGGCGTTCTGCCACATGCAAAATACTGCGGGGCGTATAGCAAATGTAGACCCCGAATACTGGAAAGGATCAAATAAGGACGCGGCGCGCAGGCTTGCCAGAACAAAGCTGGTCAATACTGTACTGGGTAAATAGCATATTGATATGCTCGCCATGGGGCATGGTCGATCCTGCAGCCTGACAACAGGCCTGTGAAGCAAACGATGGCGCCAGACAACGCCACCGCCGTTAATTCTTCACGCGCTCCACGCCGCCTTGGTTGCCAGCGCGCATTCATGCATCACGGTCAGTGCGCGCTGCGTCGTTTCAGAACCCAGCACGAACGGATTGGGCTCGCCCTTTTTCATCTGTGCCAGTTTGATATCGGCCAGGTCCATGCCGCTGTGGTTGGACAGGAATACGTCAATGTTCTGTGTGCCTGCCATATCACGCACCCGGGCGGTTGCATCAATATAAGCCTGCAGGCGTTCCATGCGGTTGGGCTGCTTGCCAAAATTGAATGACGTGCCGCCCCACAGGAAGGCGCGGTGGCTTTTGCCATCGCTTTTGGCGTCAAACGCCACCGAGATCGTGCCCATGGTATGGCCCGGTGTCATCACGATGTCAACGGTGGTATCGCCCAGTGTCAGCTTGGCGCCGTCTTCTACGACCATATCACGCTTGGGCGGACGACCCCAACTGGGCACTTCGAACTCCAGTTTGGTTTCCATCATGGTCCAGTCGGCTTCGCTCGCAATGATTTTCGGATGAAAATGCTCCACCAGGTAATTGGCGCCGCCGTAGTGGTCGCCATGGCCGTGCGTGATGACGACCATCTTGATCTGTGCCGGATCCAGGCCCAGCTTGCGCATGCCTGCGACGATCACATGTTCGGCATCATCAGCATTGTTCATTGCATCGATCAGGATGATGCCGTCGGATGTAGTAATGGCCCAGGCGCTGACCCATTTGCCACCGACGAAGTACAGGTTATCGAAAGCCTGGCCTGGCGGTGGTGCCGGTTGCGCCATCAGCTCCTGGATCGATGGTCCTTTTTTTGCCGTGGCCGGCAACGCCACGTCACCCAGCTTCAGTAACTGTTTGAGATCGCTGCCGGCAGCGGTGCGCGCTGCAGCCAGATGACGCTGTACATCAGGCGACTGGGCTGCTGCAGGTGAAATGTTTAACGCATAGGTTGCGCAGCAGGCGCAGCCGGCTGCCAGAAAGTAACGTCTGCCAGACGATGCGACCGCATCCTCGCTGGTGTTGCCACTGTTGTTGATCCATGATCTGAATAGCCGCATTAGTGTCTCCCGTTGTTTTGATTAAGCTCGTGTGCTGTGCGCCGCAGGCCTGTGGTGCCAGTCAATTATAGTCAGATCACGGTCTGTCACGACGTTACGGCAAATTTTTAATACCTTACTGAATGAAACGTTGGTAAACATGGGTAGTTACGCCCGCAAACCGGTAGCAGATTTTTGTTGATTAAAATAACGTCAAGGCGACCATCGGGCAAGCAGCCAGATCGGGTTTTGGCAGCTATAATTGTGCCGAAATTTCCAACCATTCGCAGTGCACAATCTATAGGGATTAATTCGATGAGTAAAGCCGCAATCGTAGCCGGTGTTGTTATTGCTGCCGGCGCAGCCTGGACCGGATCAAGCTGGTATCTGGGTACGCAGATCCAGGAGCGACTCGACGACTATCTGGTTAAAGCCAACGAGTATCTGAAAAAAGAAGGCGACGGACGAATGAGTGTGGAAGCGGTCAGTTATGACAAGGGTGTTTTTTCGTCTGACGCGGTATATAAACTCAATATGAACTTGCCAGAACTGTCGGCCCTGCCCAAGGAAGTGCTGCTCAACAGCCATATCGAACACGGGCCGATATCGCTTAACGCCTTGTTGCGGGGTGAATTTGTCACCGGATATGCAACCGCCCTCACAACGCTGATCAACGATGAAAAGACCAAGCCGCTGTATGACGCGGCTGGCGGCAAAGAGCCGTACGTGCAAAGCGATCGCATTGATTTTTCGGGAAATGTGCATTCCACCGCCAAATTAGAGGCACTGGATGCGACATTTGGAGAGGGCACCTTCAAGTCTCAGCCGGCAACGGTAACGTCGTTCGTAGACAAGGACTTTACCAAGCTTGACATGACGTTCGATCTTCCCGAGGCGAGCCTGACTAACTATGCCAAAGTTGATTTTTCCGTGAAGAACGTGACGGGACAGGCCAGTTCCAGCAAAACCGCTTCAGGCTTGTTCGTGGGCCCGGGAAAAATGAGTATCGGCATGCTTGAGATCAAGCCGAAGAACGATAAAACGGTGTCAATAGCCGATTTCAAAATCGATGCGAAAACGGAAGAAGTGGATAGTTTTCTTAACCTGAACGTAGGCTACGACCTTGGCAAGGTGCTGGTTAACAATATCGATTTTGGCGCCATCAAATTGAACGTAGCCTTTGACCATCTAGACCGCCAGGCAGTGGACAAATTCAGGCAACAGGCCGGATCGCTCAATATCACGCCAGACAACGTTGAGCAGCAGGGTGAGCAAATTGAACAGTATTATGCAGAGCTGTTCACCAGCCTGATACGCCAGAAGCTGCAGGTGCGTGTTTCCCCATTCTCATGGAAAACAGTAAATGGAGAAGGGTCACTAGAGGCTTCCGCCAATTTTGATGGCGCCGGCCAGCCCGAGGGACAGACGATGCAAGACAACCAGTTCCTGGTCGAGTCGCTGAAAAAAGTTCAATTTTCTCTGAAAGCCGATACCCGTCTGATCCGTGATGTCGTGTCGGCTGGTGCTCAGGTCAGTGGTGCAAAAGACAAGGCAGCGGCCGACAAACAAGGGGATGATCTTGCCAACATGGCAGGGCTTATGGCGCAGATGTCGGGTCTTGGAAAACTTGACAACGGTGTGATCAGCAGCGATATCGCTTACGATTCGGCCATGAAGCCAGAAGAACAAATCACACTGAATGCCGAGAAAATGAGCGTGCAGGAGTTGGCCGCTAAAGCGGGTTCTGCTGTCTCTGGCGCGCCGCGCTGATTGGCCTTGGATATATCCCGGCGCGGCCCGTGACCGGCTGGGGCCACCAGCATCTGCATTTGGTTCCAAGTTATCGCAACTGGCCAGGCGGCTCGCCGTCTGTCGGGTTATTGAGCCGCCTGCTGCGCCAGCTTTGCAATGACCTTGATCTCGAAGTCAAAGCCGTAGAGCCAGGTGACGCCAACGGCAGTGAGCGTCGGATAAGGGGCCTGGCCCCAATACTCGGGAACGACTTTCCAGATGGTTTCAAATGTCGATTGCGGATCGACCATGAAAACCGTCACGTCAATCACCTCTTCGAAACTGCTGCCCGCCGCTTTCAGAATACCGTTCAGGTTATCAAATGCGCGGCGCACCTGCGCCTCCAAATCCGGTTCTGGTGAACCATCTTCCCGGCTGCCGACCTGGCCAGAAACGAATAAAAAGCCATTGGCCCGAATCGCTGGTGAATAGTGATTCTTCTCATACAGAGCCTGGCGCCCAGGCGGAAAAACGACATCGCGTTTTGTCATAGCTTCTCTCCATTAATGAGTCCGGCAGACTCGACAACAACAATAAAGAGAGTCTATGTTTTCCGGTTTGACGGATAAACCGGCAAATCTGTCCATCACTGTTTGTAAAATACAAACAATCCTATACTTGGGAACATACATGGACCGATTCGATGCGATGTGGGCATTTGCCCGAGTGGTGGAAACCGGCAGTTTTACCAAGGCGGCAGAGACGTTGCATATGAGCCGAACCAGTGTCACGCAATTGGTGCAGCAACTGGAAGCGCGCCTGCGTGTTCGTCTACTTAACCGGACCACGCGCAAGGTCAATGTGACCGCCGATGGCGCTGCCTACTACGAGCGGGTGATCAGGTTGCTGGCCGACATGGACGATGCCGAAACCAGTCTGTCCAGCGCTGCGGCATTGCCCCGGGGGCGGCTGCGAGTCGACGTTCCCAGTCCGTTTGCGCGTATGGTGCTGGTGCCGTCTCTGCCGGCATTTCATGCCCGGTATCCAGATATACAGCTTGATATGGGCGTGAGCGACCGCGTGGTGGATCTGATTGATAACAATGTCGATTGTGTTGTGCGTGGGGGCGAACTCACCGATCTGTCCCTGATGGCCCGGCATATCGGCGACTTGCAGCTTGGTATTTATGCCTCGCCGGATTATCTGGCGCGGGCTGGCGTACCGCAGCATCCGCAGGAACTGAATACGCCGGGTCATCACGTCGTGGCGTTCCTGTGGGCTCGCACTGCAAAGGCGCTGTCGCTCACCATGCGCAATCGCGATGAACGCGTCACCATACAGGGTAGATACATCCTTTCCGTTGACGATGGCAATGCCTACCTGGCGGCCGGCCTGGGGGCGCTTTGGTTGCCTGACTATATGTCCCGGGAGCATGTGGCAACGGGCCAGTTGATCCCCTTGTTGCAGGAATGGGAGCTGGATCCGATGCCCATGTATGTTGCTTATCCGCCTAATCGGCACGTTAGTGCGAAGCTGCGCGTGTTCATTGACTGGGTTGCACAGCTCATGGCAGCACATGCACCCGTCGCGCAGCGCAAGAGGCAATAAGTTTCGGATCCAGCCCGGGATTCTTTTGCAAAAAGTCAAGCCAGCGCACCTTGCCTTGGTCAAGGATGCAGGGAAAATGGCTTGATTCATTTTGATATTTCCAATATTATTGAAATATGGAAACGAAAGATGCTATCGCAGCCCTTGCGGCCCTCGCCCAGGAATCTCGCCTCATGGTGTTTCGGCTGTTGATTCAAGCCGGCCCTGCCGGTATGGCAGCCGGAAAAATCAGTGAGGCAGTGGGCATTGCGCCTTCGTCCTTGTCTTTTCATCTGAAGGAACTCTCGCATGCCGGCATGATTGCGTCGCGGCAGGAGGGCAGGTCTGTCATCTATACGGCAGATTATGCAAGGGCAGCCAGCCTGGTCTCCTTTCTGACAGAGAACTGCTGCAGTGGACATGAATGCGATTTTTCCTGTGCGTACACTGAAAAAACAACGGAGATAGAATGAGAACCCGCAGCATTATTGACGCTGATTCCCTGCCGGCGCTGGACCCATCCTTCGCACTGAACAGACCGGCTTCAGGCGTGGCGCCAGACTCTCCACCCTTGCGCATCTTGCTGTTGTATGGCTCATTGCGTCCCCGCTCTTTTTCCCGCCTATGCGTCGAAGAAGCAGCGCGCATATTGCAGTTTTTTGGTGCTGAAACCAGGATTTTTGATCCCTCGGATTTACCGTTGCCGGACCAGGTGAAAAATGATGATCACCCCGCCGTCAACGAGTTGCGGGAACTCTCAGCGTGGTCAGAAGGCCAGGTCTGGTGCAGCCCGGAAAGGCACGGCCAGATCACTGGGATCATGAAGGCACAAATAGACCACTTGCCACTGGAAATGGCCGGCATCAGGCCCACTCAGGGGCGCACATTGGCTGTCATGCAGGTTTCGGGCGGCTCCCAGAGTTTCAATGCGGTAAATACCCTGCGTTTGCTTGGCCGATGGATGCGCATGTTCACCATTCCCAATCAGTCCAGCGTGGCCAAAGCCTATCAGGAATTTGACGAGGCGGGGCGTATGAAGCCCTCACCGTATTACGACCGTATTGTTGACGTCATGGAAGAGCTGGTGCGTTTTACTGCGCTGCTGCGCTCGCATCAGGAGGTACTGACCGACCGATATTCCGAACGAAAAGCCAGTGGCCAGATTATCGACCCAGCCAAAGATCTTTCATCCATTGCTATTATTCCTCAAACCCAGGCAGAGCGAGAAACCTCATGACCCAGAGAGCCTATAACGTGCTTATTCTTTGCACGGGCAATTCTGCCCGCAGCATCATGGCCGAAGCCCTTATCAATACGATGGGGCAGGGACGGTTCACTGCTTTCAGTGCAGGTAGCCACCCAACGGGTACGGTGAACCCTTTTGCTGTCGAAAAAACAGAATCAATCGGCTATCCCTCTGAAAAATTGCGCAGTAAAAACTGGGACGAGTTTGCAGCCGCCGGTGCGCCGATCATGGATTTTATCATTACGGTATGCGATAACGCTGCAGGCGAGGTCTGCCCAGTGTGGCCAGGAAAGCCCATTACTGCGCATTGGGGATTCGAGGATCCGGCAGCAGTAGAGGGATCAGATGAAGAAAAAAGGCAGGCGTTTGATAAAGCCTTTCGCGACATCATGAATCGTGTCCGGCTTTTTGTGAGCTTGCCCTTCCATATTCTGGATCACACGGCAATCGGGCACGAATTATCAAAAATCGGCACCACCAGCGAGACGGTATGAGTGTGTCGCGCAAGGCTGAGCCTGCGCCTGCGATCAGTATTTTTGAGCGCTATCTGACGCTATGGGTGGCGCTATGCATTGTGGTCGGCGTGTTGCTGGGTCAAGGCATGCCCAATGTCTTTCGCGCTATTGGCGCCATGGAAGTGGCCCGGGTTAATTTGCCTGTCGGCGTGCTGATCTGGGTCATGATTATCCCGATGCTGGTAAAGATTGATTTTTCTGCACTGAACCAGGTTGCTAGGCACTGGCGTGGTATCGGTATTACACTTTTCATAAACTGGGCCGTCAAGCCGTTTACCATGGCATTTCTCGGGTGGCTTTTCGTGCGACACGTTTTTGAGCCATACCTGCCGGCAGATCAGTTCGATAGCTACATTGCCGGCCTGATTCTGCTGGCGGCCGCGCCGTGTACGGCAATGGTGTTTGTGTGGAGTCGCCTTACCCAGGGCGATCCTTATTTCACGCTCTCTCAGGTTGCATTAAATGATGCGATCATGATCGTGGCATTTGCCCCGATTGTGGGTCTGTTGCTCGGCCTGTCTTCCATTTCAGTGCCCTGGGATACATTACTGGCTTCAGTGGTGCTTTACATTATCGTGCCGGTCATTCTGGCGCAGATCTGGCGTCGCTGGCTCCTTAATAAAGGGCAAGCTGCCTACGAGCGGGCCATGCACATCATCGGGCCCTGGTCGATTGTGGCGCTATTGCTTATGCTGGTGCTGCTTTTCGCCTTTCAGGGCAAGGCCATTATAGCCCAGCCGCTGGTGATTCTGATGCTGGCGGTACCTATCCTGATCCAGGTGTTTTTCAACTCCGGGCTGGCTTACTGGCTGAATAAAAAGGCAGGAGAAAGTCACGCGGTGGCCTGTCCGTCGGCCCTGATCGGCGCCAGCAATTTCTTCGAACTGGCTGTTGCGGCGGCCATCAGCCTGTTCGGGTTGCACTCAGGCGCGGCTTTGGCTACGGTCGTCGGGGTATTGGTAGAGGTACCGGTCATGCTGTTGGTTGTGCGCATCGTGAATCGGACAAAGCACTGGTACGAGCAAAAATAGTGTTAAATTGCCAATCATCGCGTTGCCCAGGCCGGGGACGCGATGGCCGGTCTTAATCAGATAGCCTGGCCGCCAATCAGATAGCTCCGTCGATACCGCGCGAACAGCAGCAAGGATTCATTCCCATGGCAATAAAACTGGCCCTCCCTGGACAAACAAGGGAATGGGATCGTCATCTGATGGCGGTTATTGCTTCGCTTGGCGTCACCCAAATCATCGGCTACGGCACTCTGTACTATGCCTTCAGTATTCTTGCATCCGATATGGCGGCAGACCTGGGCTGGTCGGTTGAATGGGTTTTTGGTGTCCTGTCCGTGGCGCTGCTCGCAGGCGGCTTGATGGCGCCCTGGATAGGCATTTGGATAGACCGGTTCGGAGCAGGGCGGGTCATGACGCTGGGCTCGGGATTGGCCGCCGTGGCGCTCATTGCATGTGCAACGGCCACGAATCATATTGTATTTGTGATTGCCCTGATCGCGATTGAAATAACCGCAAATTTGGTGCAGTACGCGGCAGCGTTTGCACTCCTTGTGCAAAAATATCCGCTAACGGCCCAGCGCAGCATAACTTACCTGACGTTGATCGGCGGTTTTGCCTCCACTATTTTCTGGCCCATCACAACGGCGTTGCATGCGCAGCTATCGTGGCAAAACGTTTATTATATCTTTGCGGCCATCAATCTGCTTGTCTGTCTGCCCATCCATGCCTGGCTGGCGCGTGGCGCCCGGCAAGGCAAAATCAGAACGGAATCCGAATTAAAAGTGTTGCCAGGGCGGCTGGTGGGCTCGGCCCGACACACCGCCTTTATGCTGATGGTGGTTGCGTTCGCGCTGCAATCGCTGGTTGCATCGGCCATATTGGTGCACATGGTGCCACTGCTGTCAGGCCTGGGCCTGGGCGCAACGGCTGCTCTGGTGGGGACGCTCTTTGGACCCGCCCAGGTGCTTAGTCGGCTCACCAATATGGTCTTTGGCGGCAATCTGTCGCCAGTGACGCTTGCCACCGTTGCTTCTGCGCTTATGTGTACCGCCATTGCCGTGCTCAACAGCACTGCGCCCAGTGTCGCTGGCGCGATCATTTTTGCAATTTTATTCGGCCTGGGCAACGGCTTGTTCAGCATCGTTGCAGGCACCTTGCCACTGGTGCTTTTTGGCAGCCAGGGCTACGGCAGATTGCAGGGAAAAATCACGTCCGCGCGTTTGACCGTTTCCGCCGTCGCCCCTTTCGCCCTGGCATTCGGAATGATCAATATCGGTATTCAGTGGGCGCTGGCAATCACCATTGTTTTGGGAGCGGGGGCGATTGTTGCGTATGTGCTGATCAGGCGACTGGAATATAAAACGTAATGAACAGGGACGCAGGCGGCACAGCTGATCCCCGAGCGCTATAACCGTAGCCTGTAGATTGAATTGTCCGCTGCTTGCCGCCAGATTTGCAGCGCGCTTGAAACATATGATTCAATAGACACTTTGTAGCGTCGCTTCGGAGAAACAGGATGAGGGCACGGACACAGATTCTAAATCAATTTGAAATGCTCAGCCCTGCATTACAAAAGGCCGCAAGGTTTCTGGTTGATCATCCGAATGAGGTTGTTGTGCTTTCCATGAGGGCGGTAGCGACCAAAGCGGGCGCGCAGCCGGCGACATTGGTCAGACTGGCGCAGTCGCTGGGGTATAAGGGATGGGGCGAGCTTAAAGAGGCCTTCACCCGGGACCTCGGCCTAAGCAGCGAGAGCTATGGAAGCCGTGCGCGGTCATTGACAAAAAAAAGCACCCACGAAACCTGGCTAAAAGAGCTCATCACGGCCCAGGTAGCCAATCTTGAGTACACCGAAAAATATTGCAGCGAAGCGCTGCACCGGGCAGCCAAACTGCTGAAGCAGTCTGAGACAGTCTATGTTGCAGGGTTCCGCGCCAGCCTTCCGGTCGCTTATACACTGGTATACGGCTACCGTCTGTTTCGCAATTCGGTGCAACTGATCGACGGTCAGAACATCGGTCTGGAAATGCAGTTGCGTCCGATAGGCAAGGGTGACGTTGTAGTCGTCATCAGCTTCTCTCCTTACTCCAGTGAGATGCTGGCTATTATTGAACACGTCAAACGTCGTGGCGCCCGCTTGCTTGCAATGACCGACAGCGACGCCTCGCCGCTGGCTCTGGCGGCGGACCACACGATCCTGTTTTCCATCGATAGTCCCTCATTCTTTCCGTCTGTTACCTCTGCGGTTTCCCTTGCTGAAGCACTGCTTGGAATCATGGTGGCCGAGGGCGGCAGCAAGGCTGTGGCCAATCTTGATCGCAGCGAGCAGCAATTGGTTGAGCTGGGCGGATATATCAAAGCGCCTTAGCATTCCGTTTCAACCCATCTTCGCCACCAATAAATAATAAATCCTATTCACTGGCTCAAACGCTTAGTCAAATTCTTACCCTTTTAAGGGTTTCCGATTATGGATCAATCGTTTCATTAATTTTATTATTGATACGAATGTATCTATATTTGCTATTGTGCAACATACGATTCGGTATGGTTAGGCATGCGGCTATGCCAATATGGCCGGATCACATCGTTCCTATCTGAATCTTCAGGAGAAGAGAATGCGTTCTGTGTGTACATTTGGTATTGCGCTGGCCGCTGTCACGGCTGCCATGGCTTCTACGGCTTTCGCGGAGCAAAAATTCGTGACAATCGGGACAGGAGGGGTAACCGGTGTTTATTACGCAGCGGGTGGTGCCATTTGCAGGCTAGTCAATAAGGATCGCGATGCCCATGGGCTGCGCTGCTCTGTGGAATCTACAGGCGGCTCTGTGTTCAATGTGAATACATTGCGGGCTGGTGAACTGGACCTGGGTATTGCGCAATCGGATGTTCAGAACAATGCATACAGAGGCGTCGCGCAGTTTAAGGATGCCGGGCCTGATAAGGATTTGCGCTCGCTATTCTCTCTGCATGCTGAACCGGTAACGATCGTTGTCGGCAAAAATATCAATGCGAGCAGCTTGCGGGATTTGAAAGGCAAGCGGTTCAATATCGGAAATCCGGGATCTGGGCAGAGAACGGCATCGTCAGAGTTGATGAAGGCCCTGGGAATGAAAAACAGTGATTTTTCGCTGGTGTCCGAACTCAAGGCCGACGAACAGGGGGCGGCACTGTGCGACGGCAAAATCGATGGTTTCCTTTATACGGTGGGACATCCGTCAGCCAACATCCAGGATCCTACGACAGCGTGCCAGGCCAAGCTGATCTCAGTACAGGGGCCTGAAATCGATAAATTGGTTGAGGCCAATAGCTATTACGCCAAGGCGACGATTCCGGGCGATACCTATCCAAACAATCCCCAGGACGTGAAGACATATGGTGTATTGGCGACGTTTGTTGCCAGTGCTAAAACGCCAGACGCGACAGTATATGCAGTAGTGAAACAGGTCTTCGACAACTTCGACAGCTTCAGAAAGCTGCATCCGGCTTTTGCCAATCTGGATCCTCAGCAAATGGTTCGGACCGGGTTGACTGCGCCGCTGCATGAGGGTGCCCTCAAATATTACCGTGAAAAGGGCTGGGTAAAGTAAACCAGACGGGTACAGCCAGACGGTCGCGTCCTGGTCAGAATAGGCCAGATTTTTCAACATTTTTTGGACGGCGTATGTCGAATCAGCCCGAGGCACCCCCAGACCAGTTGCAGCAACTGGTCAATGAAAGTGATACCGGAGGCAGGACACCGTCGGGGTTTAGCGCGAAACTGATTTTCACAGTTGCGGTATTCTGGTCTGTATTTCAATTGTGGCAAGCTTCACCTTTGCCGTTTTCGGTGGGCTGGGGAATCATGAATGATACCGAACTGCGCTCGGTGCATTTGGGATTGGGGCTATTTCTCACTTTTCTGGTCTGGCCCGCTTACCGTTCGGCGCCACGCTCACGCGTGCCGCTATATGACTGGCTGCTGGCATTGGTGGCGGCATTTGCCGGCGCTTACATCTATTTGTTTTATGCCAGCCTGGCCGACAGGCCCGGGCAGCCCACCACGTTCGATATCGTGACAGCATCAATCGGTATTGTTCTGTTGCTGGAAGCTACACGTCGTGCGGTAGGTTGGCCTATGGCCATACTGGCCGTACTGTTCATGCTCTATAGCCTGTACGGCCCCTACCTGCCCGATCTTCTGGCACACAAAGGCGTATCGTTCACCCGCCTGCTATCACATATGTGGCTCAGTACCGAAGGCGTGTATGGGGTGGCACTGGGTGTATCGGCCAGTACCATCTTTGTCTATGTGCTCTTTGGCTCTCTGCTTGATCGTGCTGGCGGCGGCAACTATATGATGCAGGTCAGTTTTGCAGCCCTGGGCCATATGCGTGGCGGACCTGCCGTGGTGGCTGTGGTTTCGTCGGGGCTGAACGGGCTGATTTCCGGATCGTCTGTGTCCAATGTGGTATCCGGTGGCATATTCACCATTCCTCTGATGAAAAAATCAGGATATGGCGCAGTCAAGGCGGGGGCGATCGAAACCATGTCGTCGGTCGGTGGACAGATCATGCCACCCGTGATGGGCGCTGCTGCATTTCTGATGGTCGAGTATGTTGGTATCCCATACTCCGAAGTATGCCGGGCGGCAATATTGCCGGCGCTGCTGTCCTATATCGGATTGTTTTATATCGTGCGTCTGGAGGCCTTCAAGCTGGGTATGGCCCCCATTCTCATCCGTGAAAAGATGCCCGCGCGGATCAAAGCCATACGGTGGGCCATGGGCGTTTTCGGGACCATCATCGTATCGTGCCTGATCTATTATGCATTGGCATTTATTGAATCCATGCTGGGCGAGGCTGCCGGGCTGCTTATTGCATTTGTCATGGGTATCATTTACGTTTTGTGCGTCTACCTGGCTGCGGCCGAACCTGATTTACCGGGGGATATTGATGTCAAAAACCCCAAGGCGCTGTACACCTGGCCTACAGTCAAGGCTGGCTTGCATTTTCTGCTGCCGATCGGTACGTTGATATGGGCACTGATGGTCCAGGAGTTGTCGCCTGCCCTGGCGGCGTTCTGGGCGGTAGCGGTGCTGCTTGCGCTGATGGTAACGCAGCATGCGCTTATTGCCATGTTCAGACATACCGGAAATATTGCTGGAGAACTCAGGCGAGGATTGCTGGAAGCCGTCATCGGGCTGGAGGGCGGCGCACGCAATATGATAGGCGTGGCAATTGCGACGGCCACGGCTGGAATTATTGTAGGCGGCATTACGCTTACCGGCATGGGTCTGCGAATGACCGAATTCATCGAATTCGTATCGCAAGGCAGTCTTATGATGACGCTGCTGTTTGTGGCGTTTGTCTGCCTGGTACTGGGTCTTGGGGTGCCAACGACTGCCAATTACGTATTGGTGGCAACGCTGATGGCGCCGGTCGTGGTCGAATTGGGCGCACAAAGTGGTGTCATTATTCCTTTGATTGCGGTGCATTTGTTTGTTTTCTATTACGGGATTATGGGTGATATTACGCCCCCTGTGGGGCTGGCGACCTTTGCTGCCTCCGCCATTTCAGGGGCCAGCCCTATTGCCACGGGCATCCAGGGCGCGTTGTACGCCATGAGAACCGTCATCCTGCCGTTTATATGGATTTTCAATCCGCAACTGCTGCTGTTAAACATTCACAACTGGTTTGAGTTGGCGCTGGTGTGCATGGCGTCGCTGGTCGCCATGCTGGCGTTTGCGGCTGTCACCATGAACTGGTTTCGAGTCAAGTGCAGGCCATGGGAATTGGCGCTCATGCTGGCAGGCGTGGCCTTTTTGTTTCGTCCCGATTTTTTCATGGATTTGATCGCACCCCAATATAAAACGGTTCCGGGTAGCCAGGTATTTGCAACCGCCGGGAAACTGCCTGACGGCGCTACCTTGAATATGACTATCCAGGGAATAACGCTGGAAGGCGAGGAAAAAACCAAGACGGTTGGCGTTAATCTGGGTGCTGCCAATCCCGATGGCCGCCAGCGAGTGGCGTCCACGGGCTTGCAGTTAACGCAGCTTGGTGACAGGGTGCAGGTCATGGCGGTACGCTTTGGCAGCACTGCACGCAAGGCAGGGGTCGAGGAAGGGTTTGATATCGCTGGGATCAAAGTGCCCAGCGATCGACCCAGCCAGTACTGGTTCTATATTCCAGGATTTCTTCTGATTGGTCTGGTCTGGCTGTTGCAGGGACGACGTCTTGCCGGCAACACGGGTTCCCGAGTACGCAGACAGACAGCGACAAACCGCTCTCGATCCGTTTAATCATATTCATCGTATCACAATCGTATTAAACACCATGACACATATTATTCATCGCAGTTTTCACGCTGATCCACCCGTAGCAACGCATGCAAAGGGAATGTATATTTTTGACCGTGCCGGCAAGGCGTACCTGGACGCTTGCGGCGGCGCGGCAGTGTCGTGTCTGGGACATGGACATCCGGCCGTACTTGAGGCGATGCACCGGCAGATCGACAAGCTGGCTTACGCCCATACCAGTTTTTTTACTTCACAGCCCTCAGAGCAGTTGGCAGATCATTTGGTCGAACATGCGCCGGATGGGCTCAATAATGTTTATTTTGTATCCGGCGGCTCGGAAGCCGTCGAAGCTGCGCTCAAGCTTGCAAGACAATATTTTGTAGAAATCGGCCAGCCGCAACGCACGGTGTTCATTGCCCGTCGCCAGAGTTATCACGGCAATACGCTGGGCGCCCTGGCTGTGGGCGGGAATGAATGGCGCAGAAAACAGTTTGCGCCGTTGTTGATGGATGTGGCCAGAGTGGCGCCTTGCTACGAGTACCGCGATCGCAAGCCCGAAGAAAGCCAGCAACAGTACACCCACCGGCTACTGCAGGAGCTGGAGTCCACCATAGCGCAGGTTGGGCCGGAGAACATTATCGGCTTTTGTGCAGAAACGCTAGTTGGTGCGACCGCAGGCGCCCTGCCGCCGACGCCGGGGTATTTCAAGGGAATACGCGAGATCTGTGATCGCCATGGCATTTTGTATATTGCAGACGAAATCATGTGTGGTATGGGCAGAACCGGGACGCTTTATGCAGTCGAACAGGAGCAGGTGGTGCCAGACCTGCTAACGATAGCAAAAGGCCTGGGGGGAGGCTATCAGCCTATAGGCGCATTTCTGGCGAGCGATAAAATTATTGATCCGCTGCGCAAGGGCAGCGGTCTTTTTCAGCATGGTCATACCTATTTGGGACATTCGACCGCGTGTGCTGCAGCACTGGCAGTGCAACAGGTGATTCACACCGAAAACTTGCTGACGCAAGTACGTGAGCAGGGCAACTACTTGCGGCAAGGCCTGGAACAGGCGATTGGTCACACCGACTATATAGGCGATATTCGTGGCCGTGGCTTGTTTCTTGGTATTGAATTGGTACAGGACCGCAAGGACAAAACGCCATTCGATCCGGCGCTGAAAATCCATGCGCGAATCAAAAGCCAGGCGATGCAAAATGGCCTGCTGGTGTATCCATCCGGCGGTACGATCGATGGTCTGCAGGGCGACCATATTTTGCTGGCACCTGCGTTTGTCGTCACTAGCGATAATATTGATGCCATCGTAGACAAACTGGCGTTGTCTATACGTCAGGTAATGGCATCAATATAAGGCAGAGTCGGCGTTTGGCCGGTTCAGTCTAGCCACTTATTGTTGACCCGGAGCGTAGGAACTCCTAGTCAACCTCTCCCCGTCGCGTCTGAGAGATGTCTTGCCGAGCAGCGTCGAACCGGGCAAGAATGTCTCCCTGAAACTGCTTTTATTGGTTCGCTGCATCCGCGTCGCAGGCGGTCGTTACGTCTACAACAGGCCCTCCTCGGTTGTTGTGCTCGTACAAGTCAGCTGCCGGCGGTGCGCCTCTTTCCAGGGCGTCTTGTGTGTTTCCAGACGATGACGCCGAAGCCTGCTCAGGATCACGCAAATGCAGTGCCTTCGTGCTCCCCGAATGTCTGGCTACAGAATATGTATCCATGAGAGGAATCAGATCAAGGTAAGTTTTCATTGTGTTGAACATACTGAAACGGTACTCGCCCTGCGACGAATGGGTTAAAAATACGACCTTGCCAACCGGCTTTTTTATGAGGTTGCATGCTCGCCAACACCGCTCTGAAGTGACGCCGATATCAAGCGATACGCTTCCGGTGACGGGCGCCCGGCGCCAGCAAAAACAACCCGAAAGATCGCGCCGGGGCTGGCTGCATCAACCGATATGGTCCAGCCATGGGCCTGGGCAATCTGCTGGCAAATGGCCAGCCCCAGCCCTGATCGACCATCACTGTCTGCGCCTCGCCAAAAACGATGGAATATCTTGGGCAAGTCGTTCTGATCAATGCCAGGTCCGTAATCGCGCACGGTAAGCCCGTTCTCATCGTGCAGAATCTGTACGGTGGTTCCAGGCGGTGCGTGCTGAATGGCGTTCTCCAGCAAATTGCGTATGAGAATGGCCAGCGCTGCGCCGTCGGCCTTGATCAGAATTGGTTTTGCCAGTGCATTGGTATTGATCGCCACATCACGACTGTCAGCCAGCCGGTCAAGTTTGACGATGGCCTCTGCCACCACCATGGCCGGGTCCGTTTCAGCCATGATGTAATTATGGGACTCGCTGCATTCGGCCAGTTGCAATAATTGCTGAATCTGGCGTGACATGGCGTCGATGTCGGAAAGCAGCTGTTCCCGGTCGCTTGACTCGCCCAGCTCGACGGTGCCACGCATCAGCGCCAGCGGTGTTTTGAGTTCGTGCGCAGAGGTAGCCAGAAATTCCTGCTGGACGCGATACCCGTTGGCCAGTCTATCAAGGGCGCCATTAAATGCAGTGATCAGGGGCACCAGCTCGCAGGGCAGACTCTCGGTCGCCAGCCTGGCTTGCAAATTTCCGGGGGTAATACGCGATGCGGCCAGCGATACCTTGTGTACCGGTTTCATCAGACGATAAATGGTACACAGTACGATGGCACTGAAAATCAACAAGGCAACGATGGTCATGACCAGCATGGTGATTCGCACTGTACCGCCATCATTTTGGGTCAGCGCCTGCTGAAAGCGCTCGCTGCGAGCAACCTGCACATAATATTGAGGACCTGGCCTGGTAACTGCGAATGTAGCAACATGGAGTAAATTGCCGTCAGGCGCCAGGTCAAATCTTTTTAACTGCGGGTTAAAAGCCTGTCCGGCGGGCGCAAACGCTTGGGCGCCGTCGTCTGATGCAAGCAGCACGTTACCTTGCGCATCAACAACGCGATAGACAGCATCATCTTTCAGAACCTCGAAAACGCTGGATAAGCCCGGATTTACGTTGACTGCAACAGGTCTGCCTGCAGAGTCAAAGACCAGGCCATCGGTCAGTTGACGTTCGTTGCCGGCAAAATCAGCTTCCAGCATCACGCGCGGAAAATAAGTAATGACTACATGAGACAGAATCGCGACAAATGCCGTTGTGATAATCAGCGCAATGGTGGTGGTAAAAAGCAGCTTTCCGGTCAGGCTATTGAGTTTCATTATCAGCCTTTTGAAGGGCAAAGCCTTTGCCGCGCAGATTAACAATTTGCGTGAAGGAACCCGCCGCCAGGATTTTGCGGCGCAGACGGTGTACCGCGACATCCAGCGCGTTGGGCGTGACGCCTTCTCCGAGGCCCCAGCCGGCCGCCTCAAGACGACTGCGCTGGACCACCTGGCCTGCTGCCTGAACTAATGCCAGCAGGATCTGCAGTTCTGCCGGAGCCAGAGGCGTAGACACGGTCCCGTAATTCATGCAGCCGCGCGCCGTGTGCACGGAAATGCCAGCGAAAGCCGGCTCAAGGCTGGTCAATATATGGGGCCGGCGCATCAGCGCGCGCACCCGGGCGACCAGTTCCTCTAACGAAAAGGGCTTGGGAAGATAGTCGTCTGCGCCCGACTCCAGTCCTTCGATGCGATCATGAATGGCATCTCTGGCCGTGACCATCAGGCAGGGCGTTGCATTGCCATCGGCACGCAGGCGCCTGACCAGGTTAAGGCCATCGCCGTCCGGTACACTGCGGTCAATCACGAATACGCCGTATAAGCCGGGTGTCATGGCCGGCCAGACGGAGTCCAGACGTTCGAAAACATCTGCCTCAATGCCGGCAGCCGCCAGGGCTTTGCACATGAGCACGGCCATGCGCGGATTGTCTTCCAGGATTGCAATACGGTTAGATGACATGTGTTCTTCAGAATCTATACAGGTAGCCCATTCGTAGCGATGGAGAGGTACTGCGCCGCACCAGCGGACTGTCGGTGACGCCAGAACCCCAACGTTGTACCCCAACGTCCAGGAATAGATTCTGATGTCTGGTGAGGGTGTAATCTATTCTGATACCCGCGTTGACACTGGTGGTGGATTTTCCCTCGTAACGAGCGCGCTCAGTATTGACTTCGCTGTCCTTGACCCCGAAGTAATAATCCACGTCCTTGCTATCGGACCATTGGACACCGGCGTAAGGCGTGATCTGAATCCGATTGCCAGCGTCGAAGGAACGTTCCACCGCCAGTTTAATACGATTACCCTTGCTCTTGCCCAGGGCGCGCATCCATTCGAGTGAAACGTCGGCAACGCCGCTATGCCAAGTGGTGGCCAGCCCTAGCCATAATCCTCCTTCGCGCTTGTCCATACCCGACAGGTAGGAAGAGTCTGATGATTTATAACCATCGCCCAAAGCGTATCTGGCCCGGATCGAAAAATCCACGGGGCCGGCAGAAGGCAGTTTGGCATCGAAGGTCGTGCCGAAAAGCCGTACGTATCGGTTCTGAAATCCCAGCAGGGGGATGGCGTTGGTTTCATTGCCCACGCCACGATACGGACTACGCTGTATGCCGATTCCGGCACCCAGGCTCCATTGCGATTCGTTTTCCTGCGTATATTCAGGGGTTCGCAGGCCTTGGGCCTGGGCGGCTGCCGGGCCGGCGCAGGCCAGCAAAGCGGCTGTCAAAATTCGTGTGGTGCGAGCGTTTCGCGGTTGCATATATTTCCCCTGGTCAACTTGGAGTGCAGATTGTCTGGCTATTTCTATTACTCGATCCTTACTGCGGCAAAGAAATTTGCAACAGGCGGGCGAGCATCAACCCCGGCTTTGATCTTGGGGCATGCCAACGAAGGCTTGGTTTTCTTTGTGAACAGATTTACTAAGAACATTATGTAAATCGAATTTCGCTTTGTTTTTCAGGGGCGAATTAACCCACTCTACGTTCACGAGGAGGTGTGGGGAGTCATGTTATTGATCGTCCCAAATATATCAGTTACAAAAAAAACGAATTTTCAGATGGACACGGCTATTGCTGAGCAAGAAAGAAGAACAGGGATACCGCCCCCGAGGCCGAAGACTGAACCGCACCCCGGGCGCATCTTGATACGACGCGGGCGAGCGATTATGATGCCTGTTTTGAGTTAACAGGAAGACTTCATGACAAACGGCATTATTCTCGGCGCTCCATCGTCAACACCGGCGGCAGTGGTAGGAGGCGGCACCATGGGGGCAGATGTCGCTGTCGTGTTGCTGCGTGCGCGCTGTCCGGTACATCTTATCGAGACTCGTGGCGAGGCGCATCAGCAGATCAGGGAGCGCATTGCCGCGAATCTGGAGCGCATCAACTGCGCCGACAATGTGGAGCTGCTGACCATGGCGGCGACGCTGGAGGCGGTCGATTGGCAGAACATCCAACTGGTCATCGAGTGCATCCCGGAAAAACTCGATTACAAACGTGAACTGTTCAAGTCTCTGTCGGCCCTGGTACGGCCAGATACGGTGCTGGCCAGCAATAGCTCGAGCTTTCCCATCAGCCAGATCGCTGAAGGCCTGCCACAACGGCAGCGGATGATCGGGTTGCATTTTTTCATGCCGGCGCACATCGTGCCGCTGGTAGAGGTCGTGCTGGGTCCCGATACGGATCAGCAGGTGGCCGATAGCCTTGCCACGCTTATGCGTCGTTGCGGATCGGTGCCGATCGTGGTTCGCAAGGATGTGCCCGGCTTTGTTGCCAACCGCCTTCAGCATGCATTGGGTCGCGAGGCGTTTTCGATGATACAGGAAGGCATTGTCACGCCGCAGGACATCGACAATGCGGTGCGGTTCGGCTTTGGCTTTCGCTATATCGCGGCTGGCCCGATCATGCAAAAAGAGCATGCAGGCCTGGATGTGCACGCTGCTGCGGCCGCTACGATCTATCCGACACTCTCCAATGTAAGCGAACCGCCCCCGGTGCTGGCCGACAAGCCCGGTCAGGGCCAGTTGGGCATGAAGTCTGGCCAGGGGTTTTACGACTGGACACCAGAGCAGATTGCCGCCGAGCGGGCTCGCTACGATAAGGCCCTGCGCACCGGGTTGAGCATTCTGGCCGCAGACCTGCCCCAGATCGAGCCCTGACCGGTTAACGCGTCGCCTGCCCCGGGTGCGACGGTTCATACCAGTGTGCCGGTGTGGCGGCAGGGCGTCGCAGGCGCTGCGGCAATGACAGTTGTGATTGCGGATCGCCGTGCCGGATTTGTACACTCGCAGGCATTGCACTCCCGGCTTGTTCTATACCCGAATCGAACAGGCCGGCTATCCAGGGCACGGCGCGTCAGCGCTGGCGCCTACTGCGGTGTGCCCAGAGTCAGGCTCATATGCCGGTTGACATCCTTGTACAGCAGGTAGCGGAACTTGTCGGGCCCGCCAGCGTAGCAGGCCTGTGGGCAGAAGGCGCGCAGCCACATGAAGTCGCCCGCTTGGACCTCGACCCAGTCCTGGTTCAGGCGATAAACGGCCTTGCCTTCGAGCACATACAGGCCGTGTTCCATG